>Ga0209208_10000971_pt1 | contig 39449 bp, 28 predicted proteins | sample S1TSphfallax_3_FD_187694 | JGI IMG/M metagenome (GOLD analysis project Ga0209208, IMG submission 187694) | Host-associated microbial communities from peat moss isolated from Minnesota, USA - S1T2_Fd - Sphagnum fallax MG (SPAdes) (version 2) | ecosystem: Host-associated > Plants > Peat moss >... | reverse complement strand
TTGGTTTCGTGAGCACCAATGGAACACTTTTTGCAACCACATTGCAGAAGGGTGATGTGTTTGTGTTCCCGAGAGGTCTTTTGCACTTCGAGCTCAACGTGTGCGATGGGACTGCAACTGCAATTGCAGCACTGAACAGCCAGAACCCAGGTACGCAGATACAGGCAGTGGCGTTATTTAATTCCGGCATCAGTGAGGTGGTCCTGGAAAAAGCATTCGGATTGGGTGAAAAGGCCGTCCAAAAGATCGAGTACGCAGTCGAAGCTGCTAATAAGAAACCTTGAATCAAAGGTCATATATATTCATACATACTTTATGTCTATAGATGTTGCGTCAGATGCAACCTTTAAATTATTCTTCAGGATTGTCTTTGGCACTGCAGCAAATTTTGTGCAGGGCATCAGATTCAGTATCCCACTTGACATGAAAGTGGTTGAGTTGACTGTTATGCCATTCAATTCTCAATAAAGTTTCTCTTTTGAAGTATTTCGTGCATGGGTACAAACCTTGTGCGCTGTGGCCATTAGCCCACAATGGTTTGCTGTGGTGTTCTTGTAGAATGTTTCATGCATACGTGCAATTATTTGAAGTTCCAATAAAAGAGGACTGTTGGGCAACCCAATGTTGGGCACAGGTAAATCATTTACCCATCAATATTTTGTTGGCATCTAAGTTACTCAGAGATATCCAGAAATAATGGGTGGGCACATCCTTTACCCAGATATGTCCACTCACAAATGAAAGAGTAAATATATGCTTCACTGGGTTGGAAAAAAACATTTAAAATCCTTTTTGTTGCTGTAGATGTATTCGAAGTTCACTTTTAATTGAGGGTGTGGAATTGTGTTGAAAAGTGGACAAAAAGGTAATACATGAAAGGATAATCCTGTAACTCATTTAAATGCCCACATTTTGAAACTTTGATTGAAACTTTGATTTCTTGTTGATGGAATCTTTTTTACTAATCATATGGATAAGATTTTGCTTCTTGCATTTAGTCATATTATGTTCCTTTTTACGCTTAGAGCCAGCAATAATTTTTTCAATTTTCCAATGTTGCATCATGTGCCAGCATCCCAAGAGAGATTTGACAATAAACAGTAACAGGTTTTAAAGTCATGTCTAAGCAGTTAAAAAACTGGTTTTTAAAATGCCACCTAATTAAAATCAACATCCAAATGAGGCAGAAAGTTTTCATTTTCTTTCTGAAATTTGACCATTTTTATCAGAAAAAGAAGATTGCCACAAAATATTCCTGTTTCATTTTTCACATTTTGATGAAATTTCATACCTAAAGAACATAGCTTAGAGCAAGACTGTTACCTTATACCCTTGGAAGCCACTTACCTTGTGCTACCAGTTGGCATTTTAATAGTCACTAACACTTGTGAAAATTTTACTTTTGTTAAATTTTTTATGGTGTGCATTATATTTGTTTCTTCTTGTTCATCCCCATCTTTTTATTGTGTGTTTTGTTTTTCTCATTATTTTTAATTTACATTGATCCACTAAAAGAAATCTTGTATTATATAACCATCAAATTTGTGACTATATGTGATTAAATGTCATTTGTAACTATGTTTTATCACTTTTACAACTAGTCACTATTCATTTCAATATTTTACATTTTTTGCAACTCTGATGTAACTAATTTGTAACTATTAAATTTTACATATTTCCGTGTTAACTAATTTATTGAGCTTTTCATACAAGAAAAGGCCTTTATGTCCAATTAGTTACAAAAGTAATTGCAACTTACTTATATATGTGATGTACATATACCTTTGATGTCTATTAAGCTTTTTTGGAATATATTAAGATATATTTATATATTCATGAATCTACTTATCTTATATTTAAGGCATATTAAATATAAATTTTTCATATATTGTGATTACATAGGCTAGGTTAGTTGGTAGGTAAATATTTAAATAATTAGGTAAGTGGAATTATCTACTATATTTAATATAAATAATAATCAATATTAGTTTAAAATAGTTCGTTAGTTCATAATAATAATTAGCTAATAATTATTAATAGTTACTTAGTAATCAATATTTATAATTAACATTTATTATTTTTTAATTATTTAATAATTTATTTCAAAATTAATAGTAGAATAAATTATGTTATTATTATTTATTATTAACTTATCATTAATAATAATAATAATAATAATAGTAAGAAGTTAATAATAACATTTATTACAAATATACGATTATTAATCATTAAATAAATTAATGAAATTTATTATTATTTAATAATTTATTAGTTTATGTAATAATCTAAAATTTTATTGTGATTAATAATTATTATCTAATTAGTAGGTAGTGTTAAGTAATAGGTAAGTTGGTAAGTGGATAAGTAAATAGTTAGTGCTTAGTTAATAAATTTGTTATAGTTAGTTTATTAATTACTTACTTATTAGATATATAATCTAAAAAATTGAAAAAAAATGACGAAGGATATGGGATAAACTTTTTTAGTTAAAACTTAATTGCAATTCAATCACAAACTTAATTGCAACTAAAAAATTTATCCCATATGTTTTGTCTTCCATTTCCATTGTGTTAAAGTATATAAAGAAGGTGCATTGCTTTACATAGTAAAAACGTTGCTTTATATAGTAAAAACATGTGTAATTAGGGATGAACCAATCAAAGAGGATTAAACTTAAAAACTAAAACTAAAATTAAATTAAAAATTTACAAAAGATATTAGAATGATAGGAAAAATAATTATATAATTACTGAAATAATTACTAAAAGTTTAATATATTGATATATCAATATATTATTTTAAATTTATTTTCAAATGACTAATGTACTTATTAAAATTTTATTTTATTTATTTAAAAAATAAAAATAAAATAGTAAACATTGGTTACCAACTAACTATAATAATTGAATTAATGTTATTGTTACTATTAAATACTTAAATTTATATTTATTATGAATTATAAAAATGAAAATAGTAATGGGAATAATTGTTATAAAATAGTTAGCCTAGGCAGGTTTTAGTTATATTATTAGATTATAAAAAAATACCATTCAATTTTTATGATAATTAATCAATAATTATTAATTATTGAATATTTCAGTTATTACATTAATTTATTTGGCATGAAATAATAATTTTTTAATTAATTATTAATAATTATCTAATTATTTCAACATTATCCAATTATTGGTTGATAGATCATTACAATCATATATAATGAAAATAAATATTATTATTTTTTATCTAGCTAATAAATTTAATAATATTTAATAATAAATAATAATATAATTAATTCAGTAATCATAATATATTGGTGATTATTACTATAAATAATTAGTTAGTTGGATAATTTATAAAGTGAATTAGTTAATTTCTAATTTAGTTTTTAATTAATTAATTAATTAATGAGCTTATAATTTATTTATATTTTTTTTATTCATTAAATAATTAGTAATTTTATTAGTTAATTAATTAGCGAATTAGTTAGCTAGTTAGTTAGCACTTACCTCCTTAATTATATACTTTTCAAAATGAGAATGAAAATGTTTAGTTGCAAACGACTTGCAACTAAAAAGTTTATCCCATATGTTTTGGCTTTCATTTTCATCTTGAAAAGTATATAAACAAGTTGTTTTGTCTTTACATTTTCATATTTAAAAAATGGTCATATGGGATGAGCCAATGAAAATTACTTAACCCAAAATAAAATATAAATATTCATTTATTTACACCTAAGTGCATACTTCCTTAACTTACCTACCTACTTTTTTGTCTACCTACTTACCTACCTAAGTAGGTATTTGGCCTAAATAGGTAAATAAATTTTATCCAGATAGGTGTTTAACCTAGATGGGTAGGTAGGTATATAGGTAGGTAAGTATTTAATTCAACCTACATACCTAAATATTGATTTAAATTGAATTTGGACAAATTCAATTAATATGCCATGTGGCAAATTTCTATTACACCACATGTCACAATCTAAACCATCCAAACATAAAAATTAAACCTCTTAGATTATTTCAAAATAATAATAAAATATTTCTAATTATTAAGAGTTGGAACACGTGGCAACACATCCCATTGTTCACCAAAAACATTGCATCCTAGTTGCAAACAATAATACTTATATGACAAGTCAAAGGATGAAGGTGTATTTTGTTGACTTTTTCTTTCATCCAAAATTCGTTATCGTTTGTGACTAGTGTTAATGTGACTTGTCCAACACGATTATTAAGATTTTAATTGCAAATGTTGCTTGCAACTAAAAGTTAGTCAAAGGGACTAGTTGTAAAATGACCATTTTCTACTAGTGTTTTTTACCAAAATTCAATCAATGTGCCACATGAATTTTTTTGGTTGCACCATGTGGCACTTTGTAATGAGCTATTACATAGTTTAAAATAATGGTGATTAGTCGAAAACTTTATATGAATGGCTAATGGCTGAGGGTGTATATGTTAACCATCACTACTACAAAAATGAAGTGTAATTTTACTACCCAAAATCACTATGAGACCTTGAAAATGAAATAACTTCATTGCATTTTGTTAATTTCACCCTAGTGAAAGTTATTTCACTATAATATCATTATGTAGACATCATGTTTCATTACTAGGTAACATAATTCATTATTATAATTTATTATAATAAATAATTTTATTTCTATGTTTTTTAAAAATATTCTATTTATGTTACTTTATGATATATCTTATATTATTTAAAGCTACTTTAGTTATTTTAACTTATATTTTATGTTATTATAGGCTATTATAAATTATTATACTTTAAACTATTATATGTTATTTTACCTTAAGGTATCTTAACTAGTTTATTATAAGTTTTTAAATTATTATAAATTAAATTATTCAACTAACTTTAAGTTATTCAAGGTCATTTTACTTTATGTTATTATAAATTATTTTATTTTAAGTTTAATAACTTAAAATAATTTAAAATATAATATAATGACCTAAGGTAAAAATAACTTAGAATAAAAAATAATAACCACTAATAAAATAACCACCAATGGCTTACAATGGAATAACCATGAATAGTCATTAATAAATAACCATTAATAAAATAACCACCAATAGACACCAATATAATATCTATTAAATGCCCATTAATAGAATTAACATCAATAACTATAAATAGAATAACCACTAATAGGCATTAATAACTATCAATAAAATAAGTACTAATAACCATTAATAACCATCAATAGCCCTAATAAAAGAACAACTAATAACCATATATTAAAATTACTTAGGTGACGCGCTCCTAAGTTTTTTGATAAACTCAATTGTGAATCTGAAATGAAAATAGTGGAAAAGTAGGGAGTTGGGGCACGCTCCTTGGCTTGTAGCACTGTAGGGGTAGAGGGGCATGAAAGAGCTCCAAGATGGGATTAGGAAATATGACAAGCAATCACTCATTCACACGGACCTGCACAAAACCAAACAAGTTGGTTACTACATAGCTGAAACACTTTTGGTGCTAGGACGAGCCACGGGCAAACTCAGACTCATAAGACTCACCATGGCCCGGGCTTAGGGGAAGCCATCACCTTCCCCCTTATAATATACTTTGTGCTTACCCACGAGACCAGCACCCAAATGTTATTTTGTCTTGGGACTCCCAAATGGCCGAAATTCCCATAGTTGGGACTTTCGCAACTTTGGGCGCCCATAACTTTGTGTGCAAACCTTTGATTGAGATGAAATCTTAGGCAAAGTTGTAGCCCTCGCCAAAAGCTTTCCAACGGTATGTCACACACCACTTGCACACAAAGAAATTGTGATGATTTCCGACTTTTAATGGTCGGGAGTCATATTGCCAATTTAACTCTTGGCCCTTCTTTTGGCCATAACTTGTGTGTTATGTGTTCAAATGGGTCATGCAAGCCCATTTCAGACATCTATGTTCCAAGATCTTTCCAACTATATAAGGAACTTTTCAATGTATGGTTTTTAACCCCTATAATCGTTCTTTAAAGATTCGAAATCCACTGACACTCCAATTCACAAAGTGGGAGCTCACTTGGGAGTGTGAGGGTTCATTCCCTCACACTCTTGTGCACTCCTAGGAGTATGAAATGTGACTCTCGGGCTTCATACTTGGCCCACACCTTTGCAAGCCCTTGCCTTAGTCGCAAGCCCAAGGCTAGGGTTACGACATTAGGATTACCAAAAATAATCTAAAGTGAAATAATTTATAGTAGCCAAAAATAACTTAAAGTGAAATAGCCTATAATAACCTATAATTTCCAATAATAACATAAGGTGACATAGCCTTCAATAGCCAAAAGTAACTTATAATAGTTACAAATCATCTAAACTGAAATAATTTATAATAGCCAAAAATAATAAAGAATAACTAGAAAAAACTTACAATAGCTAAAAATAGCTTAAGGTGAAATAAGCTGAAATAACCAAAAGTAATTAAGAATAACCAAAAGTAATTGAGAATAACCATAAAAAGTTATAAATAATGTAGGGTTAAATAATTTAAATTGATGAAAAATAGTCATATAATAATTAAAAGTAACTTAACATAGGTAGTATTATTATATTAACAAAACTATTATCCATTTATTAAAAAAAATTTCTCAAAAGAATGATCATTGAAATGTTATTGAAGAATGATATTCAACTTTTTTTTTGTTCACTAGGCACAGTATAGGTCTATAAGTATACAAACTTTCAAAAAAAAAAGTGTAATTATGTACGTTATTGTAATTTTTTTAAAATTTGACTTGAATCATTTCATTTGAACAAAATTTCAATAAGATATGAATTTTCAAAGTTTATGTTTTGGTATTGTTTAAATGAATTATTCGATAAATATAATGTAATGTAACATATTACCACAACAAATGGGGTGGCTTGATGGTAAAGGTGTTTGCCTTCAATCCAAAGGTCAAGGGATCAAATTTCATGAGTGATGTTATGTGTGGTCAACAATGGTATGTTGACTAAATATTCTTCTATTGAATTCCTAAAATAGGTGCCTAGGTTAATTACATGGCTTACATATCTAACTTAGCCTAAGTAGTGACACGTATCGATAAATCATAGGTTTAAAAAATCATGAAATTATCAAATATTATATATTAAATAATTAAATTTTAATTGATTTCCATACTGGTTAGTTAATTAACTAGCAAGTGAATGGTTTGGTAAATTTGTATTTCATTTGAGAAAGCTTGTTTCATTAGGTACTAGTGAAACAATTCATTGTCCATAGCAATTGGTCCCTGTTCATTAAGGGGTTAAACAATTTCCCAAGGTAAAAATGTCCAAATTCACTCAAAATCTAGTGAAATTGTCGGAACCCCACTTTGGGGCTAAGTGTGAGGATGAAACTCACACTCCCAAAGTTGGGGATTTGGAGTCCTCCGAGACTCCCGAATGTTTAGAGTTCGATAGCAGAGGCCAAAACACCTCGGATTGGGGTGTTCTTGGTGTCATTGGAAAGGTCTTAAAGTGTAGATGTCCAAAATGGCCTCGCATTGGTCATTTGAACATCTACAGCCAAAGTTATGGGCAAAAGAAGGGCCGGGAGTCAAACTGGCAGTTTGACTCCCGACCAGTAAAAGTCGGGAACCGACCTCTTCCCAACGTCTGCAGATAGAGTGTTATGGGGCATTGGAAAGCTCTGGAGGAGAGCTACAACTTTGGTTTTGATCTCACTCCAATCGGAGGTTGGAGCCAGGAGTTGTGAATGTCCAAGTCCCGGGAGTCCAACCTGGGACAGTTTTGGGACTCCTCCTTGGGAGTCCCGGGAAAATGTGCCATTCGGATGTAGCTCCCACGGAGAGCTGCAAAAAATACTATATGGGGGAAGGTGGTGGCTTCCCCCGAATCCGGGCCGTGGTGAATCAAATGTGTCAAAGTGCCCGTGGCTTGTCCCAACACCCAAGGGTGTTCCCGAATGTGAACTAACCCCTTTGTGGTTGGTTTTGGATGCAAATTCAAGCTTGATCGTCTAGTCCCTCTTCCTAGTCTAATCTTGAGACTTCTAGCACGCCCCTCTACCCCTTTCTAGTGTTGGAAGTCGGGAGCACCTCCAAGTTCCATAATTCTGCAATTCAACACATTTGGACCCTCAAGTGGGTTCAACAAGGAACTTAAGAGTGCGTCAGAAACCCAAAGTGAATTAGGACACATTCTATAATAGTGCATATACATCATCCATGGGGAATGTGATGACATCATGTTAAGTCATAATTTGTAATTAAATGTCGCATGCAACTTCACTTATATAATTAATAAAATTTTAGTTGTACATGTTGATTCTAATTTATTTTTAGTTGCAAATTATAATTGCAAATCGAAACTTTTCTTCTAGTGATCTCAATTAGTTGTTGCTGATGTACCTCACCTTTAGATTTGGCACTACATATATTTCTAGTGGGTCATCATCCCAAATTATTTCTATTTCTTTCTAATGCATTTATATTTGCCTATTCCTTAAGTATTTGTTGTATTCATTGCAGTTATAGGTACACACAAAGGAGGACTTGCTTCATGTTTAATTTGGTCCTCAACTCCCCATCATTGTTGGTTGTAGTTTAGTGCATTTGGTCGTTCTTTCATTCAACTAGAACTTGAAAATCCTAATATGAAATTTTTGGTTTTTGAAAACCTTATTTTGAAACCAAAATTCTAATTACTTTAATTTTGAAATCTTGATTCTGAAAACCCCAACTTAAAACCAAATTTTTGGAACCCTACTTCTAGAACCCTAACCCTACAATCCTAATTCTGAAATCCTAAATTGAAATCAGAATTCTGAAACCCTAAGTTTAAAAACCCTAATTCAGAAATCTTACTCATGAAAGCCCTAATTTGAATTCTGATTTTTCAAACCCTGACTAGAAAACCCTAAATCTGAAAACCTAATTCTTGAACCCTAATTGGTACTTCTAAATAATGAATAAAACCTTGAAGCCTAGATCCTAATTTTAAAATAAAAATGAAAAATAGAATAAGAACTTGAATGCATCTTGTTATATGCACTTCGAAAATCAAGATCAACTCCAGGTGCCAACTCATGTCATCCAATGTGATACATGATGAACATATCTGCCCCCATATAGATAGGATCACCTAACAAGTACTCCAAATACTCATCCATGTGCACAAAGTATTGTTGCTAGTGTTTGTGGCTATTCGATTGTCACAAAATAATGACATCGCAATAAGACCTTGGGAACTCAAGGTCCAAATATTGCAAATTATTGCCATGTTTTTTTCCTACCTTCACTTAACATGGCAACCTAATACAATTAAACCTAGGTGGGTTAGTTAAATGAATACCAATTTGTTGATTTTTCTTAATCAATGTGATCAAAATAATGCCACTTCCCAATGTAAATCTTGTAATTACTACTCATGAAAATTATTTGAAGGTTCACATTGAATTATTCCTCATTAGTTGTGGCAAAATGATTTGTTTTGTCAAACAAATCTTAATGATAGTCCATTCAAAACCTCTCAAAAATTTAAAACTTTAATAAACAAAATATTTTCAATTTTTTTTTTAAATAATATAAGTATTTAGCTTTTCTAGGTGTGAATGAAAATGATTTACAATTACAATACCAAAAGTTGTGCAACCAAAGATATGTGAGTAGTGCACAATATGAGAGCAAATGGAACTTTCCCACCAAAAGAAAATTGTTCACCTCAAGCAATCCAACCACTTAAACCTTTTTTTTTTTTTTACTTTTACTGAGGCTTAATATATGGATCCTTTCAATCTTTGTTATGAATGGCAAATGAATTTTTATCAATTAATAATGTTATTCCTAAGGTGAAAACTAAGTATCATGAATGTAACAAATGTGAACATGAATCTTCAAATTGTATGAAAACATATAGATCACCACAAAAATTAATATTGCAAGACATAATGTAATCATATATTGTATACCATGAACAGACACCCAAATTAAATATTGATTTTGGATTAGATAATAATTTGTTACCTTTTAGGCTCCCCAAATCACAATGGAAGGATTTTTTATCCTTATGGGTCCCAACAAAAGGTAATTATAACTCTTAATGTAATTAGTTTATGTAATACATTGTGGTATGGATTTGAAACATATTCAAAAAGCTTGATCTACTCAAAAGTTGAAATCCAAAATCGTTGGAAAATTTTCAACATTAGGTTAATTCTTTAATGAAATACTAACTTGCAAAACAAAATTGCAAAACAAACATTATCGGCATGCACAAACTTTTAGAAAGACTCATCAACAAGACTAGAAAATTGACAATGGCAAATTAGTAATATGTAGAAATTGGATTACAAAAAGGAAAGAATGGGGCATGTTTTGACATAATGATTTGATTTCCATTCCATAAATATGAAAATTTGAACAATTTAACATTACAATGAGGATAAATTATTAGCAACACAAATTTTGTTCATGTACCAAATATTTTAAACAATAATAACCTTTTTCAAATCATGTTCATTTAATTATTCTACAAGTCTCTCATCTATCATTATGAAGAAGAATAATAATTCAAACCATACCTTCACAATTTTTAAGCCATCTTCCATTATCTTTACACCATCCTCTCCTCTTTCTTCTTCTATGAAACATATTCACACTTTCTTTTTAATTGTTTACTACAACCAAAAAGCAAACCTTAATAAATTACCCTTTTTTCCCAACTCATTATAAAGAATGAGGATGGAAACTTACCAATTTAACACACAAAAAAACTCACACAAAGAAAAATTATTTTCAAAAATTCTAACACAATATTTTCATTCATACATTTTTTTACAATTCTCTATCATGACAACAAAACAAAAATGAATACCCTAAAAAACCATTCCAGAAACAAATTATTTTTATTTCTTACCTTCAACCACTTTCATTTCTTCATTTGAAAAACCACACATGTAACATGTGTTGTATGTTTCCATAATACCAAAAAAATCCATAGAAATAAAAAAACAAACCTTCAAAAACATCACAAATTGCTTGTTATAACTACGAAAATACTTTTGAAAAAGTGAAAAAGGGAACAAGACCACCAAATGCAACAAATCCCACACTACAAAAATACAAATTCACAAACACAATTCCTATTAATAAAAAAAATTGTTAATATAAAACTTCTTTGTATGTTGTGTTACGAACCTTAAATAACAAGAATATCATTTGACACTTCATTTTGACATGTTAAATAAACAATTGATGTGGTCGCCTATGGAATAGGTAATGTTTGCCTTAATTAGCTACCTCCACAATCGCAAATAAAATGAATTAGGTTGACAAAAACATGTGTTTAAACAAATGTCATGGTTTGGTTGAAGAGAGAAATGAAACCGAAATGACTTTTATACTCCAATTCCAAAACCCGAACACCTATAAATGAGCCATGAAAACCTCTTCCCCTCCATCCCTCAATCCAACCCCAAGGTTCCAGTTTTTTAGAAGGTAGGAAAAAAAACCCTACCCCCATCCACACCCAAATGCCCACCAATTTGAAAAAAGAAAATCAACACTCATTGCCCCCTAATCCACACCCCAAAACCCACCATGTTAAAGAAAAGAAAATTCCAAGCCCCCCTCCCCCATCTTCATTTCAAGGAATTCATCATTTTAAAGAAAAAATAAATCCAAGCCCCCTTCCCACTTCATTTTAAAGAGCATGTAACTTGATGTAATTAGATTATTACTTATGGTTAAATAAGGTTACCTAAAGGTTAAATATGATCATTTATTTGATGGTTGGATTTCATCATATAATTATGTTTGGTAAGTCATCACTAATAAGTCATAGCTTCAATTAATGTGCATGATAATTTATGTGAAAAATTTGTCACATTATTGTGCATTGAATCACAAATGATAATTTATATGAAAAATCTTTGTCACATTACTTTCCAAAGCCCAAATAAAACTAAATGTGGATTGCACTGAAGTGGGAGACTATTGATAGCAACCCATTTAAACTAGTCAAACTATCTACCCAATCAAAAATGGAAGTACAGCCTATTGAAACATGATTTGACAATGTTTATTAGGCTATTCTAGGCATCTAAAAGCGGAACATTAGGTTTTCACCGAATTAAACTGATTACTGTATCTGATCCCAAATTTGTAGTGCAAGATCACATATTGAGCGCCGATGGAGATTCTTTTAAAATGTCTCCACCAATGTTTAGCATGTCACTCCAAACAGTAAAATTTATTGTTAAAATGTCAAAATATGCTGGTTTAGCTCAAGAAATTGGTTTTCCTATACCAAATTTGTGTAGCTTCTTGTGGCTGGTAAAAGGCACAACACAATTATGCACCTCCAGAAATAAATGTAATAAATTGGACTTGGTTGAGTTTTTTTGAATGGTCAATCATAATGATTAGTCTAGGTGGTTTGCTATTAATAGTCCCCACGTATATGCGGTTCAAATCACAGTTTTATTGGTGGGGTTGCCAAAAAAAAAACTAAACTTAAACATTTAATTTTATTATCCAGAGTGACATATTGAACACCAATGGAGATGCGCTAAGTGGCCGCAATCAATATAGAACTTGGTCAAGGTATCAGTGTGGGTGCTTTGTTCACCCTAGTTGAAAAAGTGATAGGTATGAATATTTCAAGGGGCTAAATTTGAATACTATAGTACTTGGGCCAAATCAACACTAACAATATTATTTTCAAAAATGTTGAAACTTTGAAAAATATATCAATTTTTTTGTTTTGAAAAACATATTTGAGGATATATTTGAAAATGGAGTTCTAAAATTTATTTATATATTTATTAAATTATTTGACAAACACATGTTGAAATGGGCAAGGCATTATGGTATATCTTCAGCTATATTTCAATTGTGTATTTTTCGCCATGGGAAATTGGAGTTTAGCCTCAATTTTTAATCATGTAGCCTGTCAAATTGTAGATAGTGAATGTTTTCTGCCCTTATCAGCAAATTTTCTACCATTGTCCTTCAAAATGATCGTTATTAGTTGTAATTCAATATCCCCAATGGGCAAGTTTTGGGCCCCATGAAAAGTTTGAGATTTCGAGTATTTGCCAAAAGGCAACCAAAGTCTTTTGTTTTGTTTTGTTCCTTGTAATTTAACAATGTGTGTACCTATGTTTCCATTTAGAGTTTAAAATTGTACAATATAGGATTCAGAGATTTTCTTTAGATGTACCTCTTGCTAATTTTCTGAACTTGTTACTAATTATAGAATAATTCAAGGATCTTGATGGGAAAATATTTTAAAACTTGTCAACATTTAGCAAGCACGCAATGGATTAGAATTCAAACTATTAAAATTCAAAACTTTTGGTTACGTTCATCAAGAAATAGATCAAAATTGAAAAGCATTATCGCTTGCAAATTCTACTTTGTATTAGGTTTTTTATTAATTTGTGCAATTTTTAAGATAGTGTTGTTGTTTTTGGATTTGATTTTGAAATCATTAGGGAATAGGTTGAAGTTACAATACAGTTTTTGAAGGAAATCAAACATCCAATTTGTAATAGAATTTTGTACAAATATTTTGACTACTAGGAAGAATTGATTTGATTTTATGTTAAAAAATAATTCAAATACTTTTCTAAAACATGTTTACTTCAAGAGATGTCAAGAGTAGTCACCAATTTTTTTAAGAAATAGTTAAATTAGGTTATACACCAACTTGTGTTAAAACCTTCACAAATGCACAATGAGCACCAAGTGCAACCTCCTAGAAATGAAGTTATGAATGCACCAAACATGGATGCAACATAATGTGTAGAACCCAACGATCGACATCAAATTGTAGCCAAATTGGTTGTGCAAAGGGACCCATTGATACCCTCAACCACTCACCCAATGACACACAAACCTTGACCTAGCAATGGGCAACAAACACTCACCATGGTGGCAATAACAAACATGTTCAACAATTTGATGAAATTGTTTTAACACGACAACAATGATGATCTACAACCCCTAGTTATTTCATACCCATAATAGGTGTACCTACATCAAAAATATTCTTTATTAATTTGCAAAATCAACAACCAAATCCCAACATAGATTTGGCAACCACTGATTCAAAAATGAAATGAATCCAACTTACAAACCCTGGGGGGAAACCTAATGTAAATTTCACTAGTAGAAATCAGCCAAAATGTAACCACTCCATTTGCAACTAAATGCAACTTGTAATTGTTTACGACTTGTAGTTGTTTGCAACTAGATTTGGGAGCATTTGTAACTACAAACCAAATTTCAATTATTTTTTTCATTCTCACAACTATGATGCAACTCTTGAAAGCTTCATCCTATTGGTTGGATGGATTTTAGGTCTATTTTCATTTGTTAATAGCTTGATATGTCCCATTAGTCACAATAGTCACCAAATTAGTCACATCTTAAACATCTTTTACAGTGACATAGGGGTGTATTTTTATGTATGTATCAAAATTATATTTAGGATATATAATATCCATATATATTTGTGTGTACATTAAATATGCATATGTATGTATTATTGTTCGTATAATAAATCTCAAAATTAATATTTGAACTTTGAAATTTGTTATTCAAATCTGAAAATTGTTATATTTCAATTCTAAAAATGATATTTGAATTTGAAATTTGAAATATGAATTCTTAAAATTGTTAGTTGTATTCAAAAATATATGTTTAAGTTTAAAACTATAATTCCAATTATCAATTTTCTAAAAATAATAATTGATGCTTTAATTTTGAAAATTGCTATTGGAATTCCCTTTTAAATTATTGAATTTGAGAAATTATTTTAATCTGAATTTAACATTTTAATTTTAAAAATTTATTGTAATTTTTTTAATTATTTGAATTTAAATAAAAATTATTTCATTCTCCTAGGTTCCATATTGATTGGGCTACAAATTCTATTTTCAAATAAATATAATTTTGACATTAGATGTTAATTTTGGAAATTCATGGTTTTTCTCCACATCATTGAGAAGAATGAATTTGTTGAAATCTTTTATTAAATCTTTGTGCCTTTTTAAAGCCTTCTAATTATTATGTTTTTTATGAACATGCCTAAACATGTGGTAATCTGATATTTTCTTTTCTTGGGAATATTCAATCTTATGGGTGGCCATATGTGCTAAGGGCCATCTAGAAGTCCCTTTAGATATGCAAGGTTTAAATAAAGTTTTGATAGTAAGATCCAACTAATAGAATTTTGATTGAGCGTGTAGGTACAAGGCTATTAAAATCCATATAGGAGAAAAACCCATCTTTTGCCACTAGTTGTACTTGTAGATTTGAAATAAATCAAAAGGCCATATATGAAGGTAACCAAAATGAAAACACCTTCTTAAGGAGAATCAAGACCACTTGGAGTTGAAGGCATTTATATTGAAACCTCATATGTGAAATTGATATTGTTGAAGGTATGCACATAGTGTGTGAACTTTTTGTGAACAAGGGGTGTGTGACAAGTCATATGAATCAATGACAACTACCAAGCCTCTAAAATTTGATAAATGTTGATGGATGCATGTTGTTATTTATTAGTAAAAAATTATAAACATAATTGAATGATAACTTGGACTTCAATGTTCAATGAAAAGTTATGGTGATATAATAATGTTTTATTACCATGTCCAATGTAATGAATTAACACTCATATAAGTACCCAAAATCTTTTGTCTTTACTTATAATGTTTCAGTGGGAAATGGTCTTCATGAATGTTTGTCTTGAGATTAATGGTTCAACAACAAGGGTTTAAGGTCCTATTTCCTTAAAACCAATTTGGACTAATTTGAAGGAAATTGAATCTTTGAATTGAATTATACCTTGGTCCTTAGCATGATTCTTGGTTCTCCAAATCAGGAGCTATCCTTTTAGCACTATTTTTTGGTTGTGACAAATTGATTTAAAATCCAAAATTGGTGCCATGTAGGTTTAGCTTCAATTTACCATTTTTTGGTCTTGGAACTTTGTTTAAAGGCCTTGGGACCAATTTCAAGCTTTCGACCAATAAGATTGCTTAAATTCATTGGTATTTAAACCTTGGACCTTCATGTGAGGTGACTTTCTATCCCTATATTCATGGTTCTATGAAGTGATTATACTTGAAAGTACATATGTTGCCGGTGAAAGAAAAATCCAAAGTGTACTTCTAAATGTTAAATTGCGTTTATAGTTGAAATCAAATAGCTTGCTTCTTATGCATCATTTATGACTTAGAATTGATAGATTTATTTTTCAAGTTCAACCACTCCAAATCCTAAAATTTTATGTTAAATTGTCATTCATTTAAACCAACTTTTAAGGATTTAACACCATGTTCAACTTGGCAACAAACCTCCAATCATTTAAAATATTGTTCCTATCACATACATTATCCAAATCTAGTTTCCTTTAGCTCATTAGAAAGCTAGGCACAAGGCGCATCTACCTACCAAGTTATAGTTTCTACACCTAAACCAATAAGAAGTTATACTACCAAACCCAAGAGGGTTTGTGAAACTTTCTAAAATTTCAAGCTCCCAACATTATTCTTACTCACTTCCATTAGTTTAAAAGTACTACAATCATCCAATCTTTTCCCCCTCTTTTCACCATTTATTAAGACTAATCATCCTTTTCCTCCCAAAGAAAGTTGCAAGAACAAGTATTCTCAAGATTCAAATTGAAAATTATGTTCGGAAAAAAAAACCCCAAATGATCCAAATACGTTATTTAAAGAGAAAGAGAAGGAAAGAGGTGAAGGAAGATCCCAACTCAATGGCCAATGGAAGGTTCCAATGATTGGTGGCCCTTGAAAGGTTCCTATGCTTGGTGACCTTTGAAAGGTTCCAATGTTTGGTGACCTTTGAAAGGTTACAATGTTTGGTGGCCCTTGGAAAGAGAAGGAGAAGCACCTTATCACTTTTTCCTACTTTCCCCCCAACAAATTTTACTTAAAACTTCATTTTTTCCTTTGATCTTAAGGTTTTACTTTACCATGGTTCTAGGTCATTACTTATGTGACGCGCTCCCAAGCTCCTTAATGGATTCAAATGTGAATCTAAACTGAAAATAGTGGAAGAGCAAGGAGTTGGGGCATGCTCCCTGGCTCACAACACTTTGGGGGTAGAGGGGCATGTTGGAGCTCCGGGATGGGACTAGAAAAAGTGACAAGCATCAATTACTCACACGGACCTGCACAAAACCAAACACAAGGTGATTAGTGCATAGTTGGAGCACTTTTGGTGCTAGGACGAATCACGGGCAAACTCGGACTCACAAGACTCATCATGGCCTGAACTTGGGGGAAGCCATCACCTTCCCCCTTACAGTATACTTTATGCCTCTCCATGAGGCTCACATCCAAATGACATTTTCTTTTGGTATTCCCAAATGGGAGTCCCGAAATTCCCAAAGTTAAGACTCCTGCAACTTTGGGGCCCCCATAATTTTGTGTGTAGACCTCCGATTAAGGTGATATCTAAAGCAAAGTTGTAACCATTTTTTAGAGTTTTCCAACAGTATGTTGCATGCCACCTACACGCAAGGAAATTGGATCTATTCTTGATTTTTAGTGGTTGGGAGTCAAATTGCCAATTTGACTCCCAACCTTTCTTTTGGCCATAACTTGTGTTTCAGATGTCCAAATGGGTCATGTAAACCCATTTTAGACATGTACGTTCCAAGAGCTTTTTAATAATATAAAGAACTCCTCAATCCATTGAATTTTGACCCCTACAATTACCCTCTGAAGATTCGGAAGTCCATCGAAACTCCAATTCCCAAAATGGAATCTCCCTTAGGAGTGTGAAGGTTCATTCCCTCACACTCTCTTACACTTCCAGGAACATGTGGTGTGACTCCCGAGCTTCCTCTTGGCTCGCAACCTTACAAGCCCTTTCCTTGGTCGCGAGCCCAAGGTTAAGGTTGTGACATACACATTTCCTTCCTTTTCTTTAACCTTATAAATTATGACCATGCATTTCGATGTAACAAGTCCTCCACACATTCATTAATGATTTGATTTTGATTGAAATTTTTTTTTCCTTTCCTTAAAATTATGACATCGCATATGGCCACGTTTTACATGTCTCAAACTACACTAGTGAATGAAGAACCAACTCTGGAGTCATCTCTACATTTGACATTGATGCAACATCCTCGTGATGAAGATCCCAAACCGCGAAAGGTGCACACTCATCTTGAAGTTGATCCCCCTCCAGCTTGGTATTATCGCATTTCTTCGAACTTTCACACCCTGGTGATTTTGTTGCAAGTCGACTTTGTTTCCGGTGATGAACCTAAAATTATTTATGAAGGTTGTTACAAGACTAAAGACACCTCTATCTTCACATGGTTTTCAATTCCTAGTGTTAAACATTATCGTTGATTATGCGTTCCAATTCGCTAACTATCTCCTAACAACAAAGCAGACTACTTAGTTCGCACCATTCGACGCATCCTAGATTTCTTATAGTTATGAACTATCACTTTGGCATAACCTGTGACCCGACATGTAATTGTAGCTCCTTGTTAAACTTATACATAATTTGAATAAATGTTCTATTCATTATGAAACTCATGTTGCCATTACCACCTTATCACACTATTTATTTAATCGTTAAGTTGTTTCGAATTAATCTTATGTTTATAACGCTTGAAGATTATTCTATTTTTATTGGACCTTTCATTGACACCCCCTCAACTACTTCATGAATTTCAAACATCTTTGTTACTCATTAAATACTAGAACAAGACCAATATTTTGTTGAACACCATGAATTTTAGTGTCTACTTCAACCCCCAACCCTTTAGAAATTTCTCGCCCCATGAAGCATTTGATAAATAGAATATAATGTAACATATTATCACAACAAGTGCGGTGGCTTGATGGTAAGGGTGTTTGCCTTCATTCCATAGGTTAAAGGATCAAACCTCATGAATGGTGTTGTGTGTGGTCAATAATGGTATGTTGACCAAATATTCCCTTATCAAATTTTTAGAATAGGTGCTTAGGTTGATTACGTGGCCTACTTAGGTTAGGTTTTAAACCTAATCTAGGTAGTGACACGTGTCAATAAATCATAGGTTAAAAAATCATGAAATTATCAATAATATTATATATTAAATAATTAAAATTTAATTGATTTTCATGTTGGTTAGTTAATTAACTAGCAAGTGAATGGTTTGGTAAATTTGTATTTCACTGGAGAGTAACCTTGTTTCACTAGGTACTAATGAAACAAATCATTGTTTGTAACAACTAGTCCCTGTTCACTAAGGGGTTAAACAATTTCCTTAGGTAAAAATGTCCAAATTCACTCAAAATCTAGTGAAACCCAAAGTGAACTAGGATGCATTTCCTAGTAGTGACATCACTTAAAATTTTGTCATTCAACCTATGTCACTAGGACCTAGGTTTATATCATTTAAAAGTCTATGTATTGGTTTCACACAATTTGGAAGGGATTTTTACTAAGTGTAAAAACACATTTGGTGGAAAGGGTGTAAACTTTGTGTGGTCCAAGTACTTGATAGAAGATATGTGATTATTAGATGGTGCAAATTTGATCTAATTGCATAAAAGCTACTCATGTGAAGGATAAAGGCTAACACAAATGGCAGTGGTCCTAAAACTAGTAATTTAGTGGTTGAAACATGATTCTTTTAGTGCTTTGGTGACATGACACAAAAAGGCTAATTGTAAAACATGTAGTTCCATTTCCCATCTGTGCAAGGTTTGAAATGAAGGTTTTCATGTTAGCCACAAGGAATTGGTTTATAGATCATGATGACTTACATGTCATTAACATGATTGTGTCATTCACTTGGATGTCATTATGGATTGTGCCATTAACATGGATGTCACTATGGCATGTGTCACTAACATGGATGTCATTGTGGCATGTGTCACTAACAAAATGTTAGTAGGACCTATTCCACTAAGGTTTATGTCATTAAGGCTTATGCCACTAAGGCTTGTGTCACTAGGGTTTATGCCATTAGCATTTATAACATTAATGTTTATGTGGATAAGGCCTATGTTAAATAACTCATGTGACTCAATAAAATGATGTTCCACTATGTATTTGGTATTTGAATTTTGAATTCTTGTTGGTTTTGATCACAATGAGGAGATTGGGGATTGTTTAAAAGGAGAAAGTTTTGGAAAATAAGGGAGAAATCTTTAGACACATAATTTTGGAGAGAAGATTGAGAAAAGCTGTAGGTGCTTGCAATAGTAAACAACAATTTTTGTTTTAATATACCACAAATTTTAATTGTCATTTTGGGATGTTTTTCAACAAAACATGGGATTTTGTTGTATTTTGATTCATGTTTATAGCAATATAGAAAATCACATATTTCTACAATGAATTTTATGTTCATATTGTTGTGTGAATTGTTTTAATATGAAAATATGACGAAATGAAATGTAATCTTATTTCTATAGTTTTTTACAATGCATTATAAAATGCATATTTTGGTTATATGAAACAACCATGAATCTTGTGTTTTAATGAATAGCAATATTAAGAATGTTTAAAATTAAGGTAATATAGTGATTGTATGCATGTGAAATGTAAATATGTTGTTACAATAGTGAAAAATGTTCTGAGAACAGAAGAAAGACTTGCAACACACATGTCGTTTCTACCACAAGAGGTGGTATAGTATGAAATATGGAATGGGGGTCTTTAAAAAAGGCACAGTAATAAATGATGATCCCCACAAAGAAAGATGTAGTCAAATACTCACCCAAATGAGGGGGTGTAGTATATTTCTTAACCACAATGTGGTTTGGAATTGAAGAGATCAAAACAGAGCAAAGACTTCTCAAGTACTTGATCAATTGCAAGAAAGCCCAAGTCTAAAGTTTGTGAATAGTTGAAGAAGGCATGTTACAAGAGGTATACAACCCAAGTTTGTGTATTAATCTGCATTTCTAGAATACCATGAACTAATGGAAGATTGGGAGATGGGAAAAAAACACCAATATCAATGTGGTTGAAGAGACTGAGGAAAATTACCTATGATTATCTGAGTATGTAGAGGCACAGGTGAATGTGTTGGATGAAGTACCACAATCATACTCACATGAAGGGAATCCATAGTTAGATTAAACAAAGTAAATAGCCCAAACACAAGATCATGAATCTATGGATTCAAAGATGGTCAAATCACTTTCAAGGTCTATGCATTCTGTGAGGAAAAAGGACATGAGATTATGGATTGTCCTTTTGTGCCTTTTCACATCAGAACAAGTGTTGCTAAACATGTGGAGTTACCGAATGTGGCATGAACATTAATGTATCAACCATATGAATAGGAACCAAAAATTCCTATAGTCTAGAACAAATTGAGAGGCATGGAGTTGGGAAGCCAATTAGGACCACAAAGTCAACAAATTCATCCATCTATTTAGATTAGGAACAAATAACCAAAGCTATATTTACATCCACATTTTGCACCATAAAGGATACCAATGGGTAACCACATAATGGAACATCATTGCCCTCAAATCAACACAATTTTACCAATTATGTTAGAAGTGACAATTGTTGAAACTTGGAAACAACCTACTAGAGTAGTAATTACTCAATCATTTAATGTAGGTATAAAAACCATAGGAGTTGAGATGGTTGTTGCACCCACCATGGATGTTGTCAAAAGGGGAGTATTAATTGGATTTGCAACAAAAATTGGGTAGTGTTCAAGTGGAATCTCAGTAGGAAGGAAACTTAGTGGGAATACAACATTACCAACAAGTACTATTGGAGGTGTTGGGACACGTCAAATAGTGTTTACCAAACTGATAATGCCTACTTATGTGAATAGGACTGCAAATTGACCACTAATGAATTTTGTGGTTGCTAGAGGGTATAGAAAGTGTAGATGTAGTGAATCCAAGAAGAGGATATCAATAACCATTTGTTGTAATTGCACCAATTCTTAATCACAAAGATGGTTATTATGTTAGGCCAAACAAGGTAGCTATTAAGTATCCTGATTTCAAAAAAAGATGTTGATCTGGATGTTCATGTTGGAGTGTTCAATTTTGCAATAAAAACATATGCGGAGACTTTTTAAAAGCATAACATCAATGCGTTTAGCTATACACTAAGAAAAACTCATCAAATTGGTGTCATAATTACATGTTAGAATTCCCTCACTATACTTTTCAAAAATTACATAAGCATTTTGCAAATGTCATCAAAATACTCAAAATGATGATAAAATATAGATGGAGTTGAAGAATATGACGCAAGAGGAGATTGAGAAGGTGGAGGTTTACTATGAGCAGATTCAAAAGCTAGTTCATGGTTTCACAAGTACCAACCATAGATAGTTTTCTGACTATTATGTTTAAAGCAAGTTTATAATCATACTTCAAGATTGTGACTACAAGGATAAAGTAGTCAACACTACAACAACATAAGGAGGTAACAATGCTATGTGAAGAAGACATGACTATTAGAGAAGCAAGGAATGCACTTTAAATACCACATAATACCAAACAAGCAGTACTAGTGAAAAACAAAGTAATACAAGGAAGACCAACAAACATTGCACAAATTGTGGGATGATGATTCATAATGTTTGCAAAAAGAAGAAAGAGCAGACCATGGTGGCAACCACAAAAGTAGCACAACCAAGTCAAAAACCACAAAAGACATCTTCATATGCATGCCACATCTATGGTTTGAATAGACATAAAATGACAAATTGTCCAAAGTTTGCTAAGATGTAGAAGATGTTTCATGGGAAATTTGTGGCGATAGCAGAGGTTCAACCTGTTGTTGAGACATAAACAATCAATGTATATGTGAATGTGGTGGATGTTAATCTTACCACAAGAAGTAAAGTAAATAAAGAACAATTGTTCCAGGAAAAAGAGCCAAAAAAATAAATAAAATGTTGTTGACTAGAAGAAAGAAAAGCAATTGAAGAAATGGTGGAAACAATCCAATAAATTCAAAAAACATGGACCTAGACATAAGGGCCATCTACATCCATGGAGGGATGGAACACAACATGGCTGGCTATGCCAAATACTATTTGTGTGGAAGTATAATAATCTTAGGAAGTAGTGAATTCACAAGAAAAATTGATCACAATAGAAAAGATTTTTTTGGACATTGGTAAGTAGATGCTAGAAACAAGTTATACTTTAAACTTGGGACAATTGCTTAAAATAGTTCTTAAGTTTAAAATATATCTTTGGTAGAAACTAAAACTAGAGAAAACTTGGAATTTAAGTACAACAACCAACAAAAAACAAGTTGGTTTTTTAATACCAAAGGTAAGGACAACTACTATAACAATACATAGCAAAAATCAATGCACATGAATTGCAGATAGTTGGATGGACGCTAACTAAAGATCAACATTTGACAAAGCTTAATCTGGGAACTAATGCAAAACCATAAATGGTGAAGATTAATGCATAGTTGGAAACAAACAAGGTGTTGGAATTAAAGCAACTGTTGAAGGAATTCAAAGATGTGTTTGCATGGACATACACATATTTGAAAAGGATTCCACCAGAGTTGGCATAACACAAAATTGAGTTGGATACTACTATACCACTGACACATCAAGCCAAGTACAAATTAAATCCAAACTATGCTACAACAATCAAACAAGATATAGACAAGTTATTAGCAGCTAGATTTATTCAATATGTAGAGGAGGCTACATGGTTGTCACCCATAGTAGTAGTACCCAAGAAAAATGGCAAATTGAAACTTTGTATAGATTGCAGAAAACCAAATGTAGCCACAAAAAAGGATCCACACCCATTACCTTTCACAGATGAAGTGTTGAACACAGTAATAGGGTATGAGGTATATTCGTTTTTAGATGGATATTCAGGATATCATCAAATCTCTATAGCTTTAAAGGACATATACAAGATTGCATTTGTTATGGACTAGGGGGCTTTTAAATGGAAGGTGATGTTGTTAGGAGTGAAAAATGGACTTCCAACTTATTATAAAGTTGTTACCAAAGCATTTAGAGAATATTTGGACAATTTTATGAAGATATTTCTAGATGAGTTTATAGTGTATAATGACATGGAAAGTCATATGTAGAAGCTCAAACTATGTTTTCAAAAGTGCAAAGAATATGGCATTAGTCTAAATCTAAACAAATGTGGATTCGTGATATTTTCAAAGATGATCTTGGGTTTTATTGTTTCCAAAGAAGGGAAATCACTAAATCCAAAAAAGATAGAAGCAATAGTAAACATGTCACCACCCAAGAATCCATAACAAATTCAATAGGATGCCATAATTTTACAAATGTTTTATCAAAAACTTTGTTGTTATTATGGCACCTATCATTAAGATGACTAGAAAGATAAAGACTTTTCTTTAGTTAGAATAATGTAGAAGGCTTGGGCATTGATCAAATATAGTATATCTAAACATTGATATTAATCTCGCCAAATTAGTAGGTGGAGTTTCATGTCCATACATATAGATCTTTGTTAGTTGTGGGGGCCATGTTGTTTTCAAAATGTAACAAGGAAGAATGATCATCCAGTAGTCTTTTGAATAGAGTAGAACAAAATTATAGCGCAACAAAAAAAAAAAATTTAACAATGGTTTTTACTTTGCACAAGTTCAAACATTATTTGTTGGGCAATAAGTTTGTTTTTTATGTAGATCATATGGCATTGGTCTATTTGGTCAACAAACCACAGGTTTTAGGGATAATAGCTAGTTGGTTGTTATTGTTCTTAGAATACGATTTCACAATAATGTATAAGCCAAGTAAAACTCATGTAGTTGTAGATGTATTGTCAAGACTACTAGATATTACAAAACCCATAGGTGCATGTGTTTGATTAAACCACAGATGCAAGTTTGTTTTACATAGAGCTTGAATTGCTAAAGGATGTGAAAGAATTTTTGAAAAGAAGACAAATTGAGGGCATGTTATCAATACAACAAAAGTAGAGATTGGTCAAAAGAGCAAAACCTTTACATTGAAGAATGGTGAATTGTATAGTATGGGCTAAGACAAGAGATTGCGACGATGTTTGATAATTACAAAAGCATAGATGGTGATGAAAGAATTGCATGAAAGACCCTCATGAAGCCATTCTACAACTAAAATAACACAAAGGAAGATATTGGATATTAATGGCCAACTATCTACAGAGATGTGCATGATTATTGCAAATCTTGTGATGCATGTCAAAGAATAGGAGGATTGGCAACTCAAAGTCTTGCAAAGCTAGTCACAAGTTTTCCAAAGGACCCATTTACGAAATGGGGACTTGATTTTGTGGGGCCAATTAAACCAATAAAAAGATTACAAGAAACAAATATATTCTTGTAACCACATATTATGCTACCAAGTAGGTGGAAGCAAGAGCACTGAAAATTAATATTCCAAAAGTCGCAACAAAATTTCTACATGAATGCATATTAACCATGTTTGGATGTCATAGATCAAGGAGTTCATTTCATTAATGATGCCATCAAATATTTGACAAATAATTTTCTATTGAAACATGTGAGTTTTACAACCTATTATCCTCAGGGGAATGGGTAGGTTGAGTCTACTAACAAGGTACTTGGGACACTATTGACCAAGTTAATTAGTGAAAATATAATAGATTAGGATGAACATATGTGCATAATGTTATTTTCATACATAACTACATACAAAGTACTAACATGGTATACACCATATCAATTAGTGTATGGATTACATCCCATTGATGTTCACATAATACATAGTTCCAATTGTTTGTGGAAATGAGAAAGACAATATTCCAGTGAAAGTTTTAACCAGTAAAATTACAAAATTGGAGAAGTTGTAGGAAGCGAGAATGCATGCGCTAGAAACTATAGGAATTAAGCAATGGGATAAAACATTATGTAGTCAACAAAAAAATCTAAAAAAGTAATTCAGTTTTGGTGATTATGTTTTGTGGTTTCCAAAGGGCAATAAATCACACCTAGGAAAGTTTACTAGGAAATGGTTTGGATTATATAGAGTACAATATGTGTTACCAAATAACATTGTGTTATTGGTGACAATTGAAAAGTTTGAAATGAGCAATGTGCTAGTCAATGTGAATAAGCTCAAACCTTACAAGTGCATGGAATCTAAAGTTAAAAAATAAGAACAAATGCCTATATATTAGGAGTAGAGTGCAAGTGGAGTTTAGGTAGGAATTTTGATACTGAAGAGGAAAATGAAAACTATGAAATACAAAAACCACAAATGTAAAATATAGAAGATGAAGAACATATGGAAGATCCTGCAGTTAACACAATATTGATTTTTGATCTACAAATGATTAACAAGTCTATGAGTAATAACTACAAAAGTGAAGGATTTGGGATGCAAATATCTTAAGATGATTTGTCAAGAATATTGGTTAAATCAACAACAATATTCGTTCAATCATCAAAAGGATTTGCACAATCATCATATTTGTTGGCACAATTAGTAAAAAAATTGGTATAATCAACAAATGTGTGGTCATGATCAACAAATGAATAGGCATAATCAATAGGAATATAGGGTGAACAAGGTGGAGTCAATACATATAATAAAGAGAGATTAACAATGTGGAGTAATTGGAAAATGAAATTTGTAGCATTCATTCATAATGATGATGTGAAGTGTTTCGTGTGGTTGTATAAAGAAACACATAAACTTGTAGCGATGGGTTGTATTAATTTTGAGCTTCATGTGTCAAATAAAAGACAGTGGGCAAGTAAAAAAATGAATGCAATAGGCGGGATGTTCAACAACAAACAAAAAGGTAATTGTCGAAAATAATTTGTGTTTATTATTGGAAGTTGTGTGCATTTTTGAAGTTCTAAAGTTCGCAACAACATGAGTGCAAAGAGTGCCATTGAAAAACCACAAAAAATAACAAGGGAAAAGTAAGCACATAAAAGTGAGCAAAAACAAAGGCAAGAGAAGGAAGCAAATTTTTTGAGAAGAATAGAAGTAGAAAAGGACTTGAAAAGAGCAGAGAGAGAAGGCCTATTGAATATTCAACTGTTGGTTGTAAGGTCGCCACCACATTCATCATCATCTTCGGAATGTGTAAAAGGGAAGGTGTATAATGAGAAGCTACAATTTGCACAAACAATAATTCAAGACATAGATACAACTAAAACATCTACAATTAAGTTTTTGTGCATAAGTAGAAGACGTTGGTGTGCAAGAGAACAAACGAGACCATGAGCTACATCAATAGATTCAATGTTCATTGAAGAATTGGAAGAAAACAAAGTTGTGGAGTAGCATTTTGTGGAAGCACAAACAACACAAAAGGACACAAGGGAGGAAAACAATGTTGAGGTGGAAGAATAACTATCCACAAAAGTATGGGTGGAAATACAACAAACCATAGAGGTGCAGGCGATGGCAAAAGCATAGCCAAGGGCAATGGAGAGGCGTGAATTGAAAGCTATAGAAAAAAGAAGAACAATCTTAAACATAACCACACTTCTAGAAAAAGGTATTAAAATTCTAGACCCTAAGTTATTTATGTGGACATAAACAAAAAAAACTATGACAAACATGTTGAATGAATGGATAACTAGAAGGATATTGTTGAGGAAGAAAACTAGGCTTCTAAAGTAGGGATGGTTACTTTGTGTCTAATGGATTGGCAAGCACCAATGTTTGATGTAATGTTGGAATTTTTGAACACATTCGTCAAGGGCGTAAATATTTACTTTGGGCATAAGGATAAGGTGTATGTAATTAGTAAACAATTGGTTATAGATGTCTTTGGAGTGTGTGCGGAAGGGTATGTAAAGGAATTGAAAGGGCAGGTTAATAAGTCACTAGTAGTTCAAGCATTACAAAGTTGTAAACTTGCACCTACAAATTCTTTTGCAAATAAATGGAATGTTAAAAAGTTTGGGTCTGCCATACTTTGTTAGGTATCTTGCCATTATATCTGTCATTTATAAGAGGGAGAAGGTACAATATTTTAACAACAAGAATGTTATTACATTAGTGAGAGCAGAGAAGGGGCAAAAAGTAAATTGGGCACATATTATATTCAATAGTCTATGTAGTGAACTAGATCGATGGTATAAGTATGTCAAGGAAAATAAAGGGGATAAGAATGATACTTGTTAGTCTACATTGGTATTGGCAAAGATCTTTCCATATATGCATGTGCATCAAAAGGAGAATTCACATAAACCACCAACTAAGGTTAAAAGAACTAGGGAGGAGATGTAATCAACATTGGAAAATAGAAAGAAAGCTACATTAAACTCTCTAAGAAGTGTTTTTAAAAGGAAGAATAGAGTCGAGGAAGGAGGAGCCTCAAGCTTAGGGTTGAAGAGGAAATAGGAAAGTATAGATATGAAGGCAAAAAAAATGATGAGGGGCAGAGTGGAACCATTTGCACTGCTAACAGTGGTAAGAGCAATGCCAACTATGGTATAGGCAGCTTGATAGACCGTAGAAACACCACAAATGATAATTCCACATGAGACACAACTAAAGGAGCATAGACATGAGGTACCATAGATGACATCTCCATATGAGAGATAATTGAGGGAGTAGAGCCAGGAAGTTAAGAAGGAACATGACATAAGGTTTCCAAAAGGTGAAAAACATCTGCACTTTGATGCAAATGTATATGAAAATTGGATGGAAACCACTACAAATCCACAACATTTGCAACAATAACAACAAGAGACATAGGAAGGTCTACAAGCTATTGAACTATAGATGAAAAGAGTGGTGACACAACTTGCTTTTGAAAAGTTCAAACTAGCAAAACTACAGGTACCACCTAATATACTAGAATCTGCAGAAGGATTCCCATTTAAATTTGAAATAAGGAAAAGAATGGTGTAGGAGATGGGATCATTTGCAAAAGGATGTATAGATCCTACAACACAAACAAATACACCAAAGCCTATGGAAGAAGTAGTTGTAGAAGTAATGAAAACAAATAAGGTAGTTCAGTTATTTTAAACCATGGCAGTTGCAAGTCTAAATATGGGGAATTTGACTTTGGAGGTAAACACTCTAATAGATTGGCTATAGGGGAAAAGGAGAAGGCAATGTTATAAGATGAATTGGATAAGGAAAAAGATTTTCAAAATGGGTATAAACATAATGTGGAAATTTGGAAGAAGAACAAGGCGGAGGTTGAATAGAAGATTGAAATGTTCATTAAATTTGCAAGATTAGAATGAAAAGTTCAAAGGTAGCATAACATGGTTGAAGTCACAAGATGAAAAATTGCAAGATTTAAGGAAGAAGGTTGAAATCTAGGAAACCACAGAAAGGAAGTGAAAAGAGGCATTGTTTTTTCATAAGAAATAATTAAAAACTTTGGATAAACATGCAAAAGCACTAATTAAGGAAAATAAGGAAAAGGATAATGGTTTGAAAAATTTGGAATTGATAAATTTGAAGAATGTATCTATGTTGTAGTTTGAAGAGTTTAGGAGAAAGATATCAAAGGCAGAAAGAAAAAGGTTAATGGAGGACAAAAAATAATATCAAAGAAATCTGCACCATCCATAAGCATAGTTGGAAATGGCATAAAAATAGAGGAAAAGTCTAGATCTAGATGGTGTTTAGAAAAGACTAAAGGATTATGAACATTTGTTGCAATATTATATCTTAATAAGGACGAAAAACAAGATGAAGGATCCTGACGCAAAATCTGAGGAATGGTGGGAGGTTGTAAGAGAATATTTTACAAAGGAGTTGATTTAGCATAGAACTAGAATGAAAAGACAGAAACAAGGCCAAGTGGAACAGATCAAGAAGAAGAAATGTAAATTAAGGAACCACATGACTTCAGAAGTGGAACAATTCAAGAGGAGGAGGTATAGCTAGAGAAACCATAGGACCTTAGAAGAGGGGGTCATGAAAAAAAAGAACCAGAAATAAATCAAGAACAAGAAAAGGTGGAGGCTATTCCAACATTACAAGAAAAAGTATTTAAGACACAACATCTAGAAATAGAACCACATACTAAATTAGTGGGGGAGGAGAGCAAAAATGTAGAGTCAAAAGTAGATATAAAACCATTGGTTCCTATACATGTTGAGATTACAGAACTATAGTAGGGGAGACAAATGTTTAGGAGGATATAACATACTTTCATTTTACAAGCATTTCAAGGATGGAATCCAAAGTACAAAGGGGGTAATGTTAAGGGGGTAAAATGAGTACATGCTTTTGAATGAACAAGGCATTTAGGATAGGGACTAATTAGGGAACTTTGTTAATTTGAATTTTGAATTCTTGTTGGTTTCAATCATGATGAGGAGACCAAGGATTGTTCAAAAGGAGAGTTTTGGAAAATAGGGGAGGAATTCTTAAACACACAATTTTGGAAAAAAAATTGAGAAGAGTTGTAGGTACTTGCAATAGAATACCATAGACTTTGTTTTGATATACCATAAATTTTAATTGTTGTTTTGGGTTTTTTCCAACAAAACTTGGGATCTATTGTATTTTGAGTCATGTTTACAACAATACAAAAAACCATAAACTTCTATAGTGAATTTTATGTTCATGTTATTGTGTGATTTTTTTTAGTATGAGAGTATGATGAAATGAAATGTAATCTTGTTTCTGGAGTTTTTTACAATGTATTCTAAAATGCAGATCTTAGTTATATGAAATAACCATGAATTTGGTGTTTTAATGAATGGTAGTGTTGAAAATGTTGGGAAATAAGGCATAAATAGTGAATGTATGTATGTGAAATGCAAATATGTTACAATATTGATAATTATTTTGTAGGAATTCAATTTCACTTCTACCACATTTCATGGATGTTTTGTTTTTTTGTAAGACAAGTTTGAAGATGGGAAATAAATGAAGGAATACAAAGGGTTTTAATTCAAACTTTTAAGGTGAGCAAACCTTACTTATTTAGAGTATGATGAAATTGGGATACATTGAAAAAACAAAAGTGGCATAAGTAATATTTTTACTTGAGATCATAATTCAATCAACCACCAAATTGATGGTTTTGTGGATTTTAAGGTTAAAGACAAAATGGGTGGGTTATTTCAACAATGTTTAAATGATAGGTTTGAATGTTTGACATATTGCTTTTCAATAGTGCTACTAATTACATAGTATAACCAAACTATTATATTAGATAATCACAAAATACATTCTTCCTTGGACTCGATTAAGGACTTTAAGTGGGTTTCTATAATGAGAAAAATCTTCTTTTTCTTTGTGTGTGGCATGTCAAAAAGTTTGTCAAATTCTGGTAATAAACAAAGTTATGATCCCTACAAGGCAAAGTTGAAGTAAGTTTACACTATGTTTAATTCCCCTTCTATTGTTACACTATAAGTTGTGTTTTGGATACATATGTATTATTTTCCACACCACTAAATGCTAAAACACACTGTACGATGTGTGATGGCCTATACTGTTAATGAATTTTACTACCTTTTTGTTGTCCCCATTGATGTGCAAGGTGTCAAATCTATTGGAATTTTTCAATTGGTCTAAAGAAAAAGGAAAACTATTTGAAAACCAGCAAAAAGTTTAGTAAATGAAGGTAATTTTTTCATATAGTTAATTAATCATTGAGGTGGGATTCTACATGAAGTCAAGCCCAAGGATCTTTTCTTGAAGTCATTTGATGAAACTAGTAAATATTGACTATAGAGTTTTGTGGATGGAATCACACATCTTAAGGATATGTAAATCCTATATATAATTTGTCTCACATAAAATTAACAATTTGTTCACAAATTTTTTAAACCATAGCCCACAATTGGAACTAGAAAAATGTCAAATGCCCTTACAAATGGCGTATTGGATATAGATGAGATGTTTAGTAACTAATAAGTGTGTTTTGTGTGGTGTTGTAGTGTGAAAGCATAGGGGTTGTGATATAATCTGCAGTGACCCCACTCCACCCAAACATATTTATTAATGAATGGGACAAACAAACTTACATGTTCTTGGAGAAAGAAAGAAATCAAAGTGATATAATGGAGTCACTTGGCTACAAAAAAGTCATTGTTGTCCACATCCACATGCTCCCAATGTCACTAAAAGAAGAACCTTTAATGCATGCATGGGCATACTTATGCTTGGGGCATGTATGGGATGATGATTGGTTCAAGTCTTAATGAAGTTAGGTTTTATGATTTAATGATACACAAGGTTCTATAACAATATTAGATGAATGACATAATGCTTAATGACTGGGGCAAATTGTCAATTTAACAATAGTAGTGTATAGACCTCTTTGCTATGTGAGTGACCATAGATTTACACCTTAATGAAGGTAATGTATGTATCACCTTGCCATGGGAGTGACCTTCCTTGTGTAAAGAACAATAAAATAACATGTGCCAAAATAACCGATCTTATTGATGAAGGTATGGCATGGATGGGGCAATGATTTGAATCTTAGTGAAAGTTGACTTTTATGATTTATTGGCAAGTAAGCTTTAGTGACATGATAGGATTGACATAGTGTTTGGTGAATGGGATAAATTGTAATCTTACAAAGGTAATGTATGAACCACCTAGATTACTATGTGTGACCAAAAATACTTTTGAAAAAGTAAACTAACATGCACCAAAACTTGAATGGATCACAACATGTATATAGGCAATGCTTTGAATATTAATGATAATGCCACTTGTGACACAACTCTTAGGAATTCAACCTTGTAAATTCCAATGTGATAAGTGATCATGCTCAAACATAATTAAGAAAAGGTGGTAATTTTGGCAAATATGAACCAAATGTACAATGTTGTTCTATACAAATGACATCTAAGCACTATTGGATGTAATGACATGCACTAGTATGGGGATCATAAACCCACCACCCATGAATATAACTTCGATTCCTATTGCACCTTGCAATGATGAATGCTTTTAAAATTTTGATTTTGGTAGCAAAATGTGAAAGTAGTATGTTAACCCATCAAACTAGAATATTATCACAAGGGGAAGTGGAAATGTCACACTAACCATTCCACCCGCTTATGTACATGGAATGTAGGATCACTTGAATTAGTGGTTTAAGCATGTATGGTGACACAATAACGACTTGTCCTTTGCCATGTGACCCCAATCATTAATGCAATCCCAAACCACACCCTAAACCACTATAGTGGAATAGGTTCATTCCACTCAAATTTGGGTGGAATGCTAGTGGACTAATTGGGAGGTTTATTGCTTTGGATTTTCAATCTGGGTTCTGGCAAATACCCGCGGCATTTAAAGACATCAAGAAGATTATCGTTATTACCAAGTTAGGATTGTAGGAATGGAATGTCATGTCTTTTAGCTTGAAAAATGCCACTTGTACTTTTTCATGAACCATGGCTGAAATTTTTAAAAGCAAGAGAAACAAGTTTCTAAAAGTCTTTGTTGATGATGTCAACATCCACAACCTAAATTGGAGGGATCATCTGCAACATATCCAAATGGTGTTTCAATGTTTAAGAGAAGTTCATCTAAAGTTAAACCCTAGCAAGTGCTATTTTGGGGTGCATAACATTTCTTTCTTAGGTCATGTGGTTAATGTTGAAGGATCTTACCTTGACCTCAAGAAAATACATGATGTGGAAAATTTTCTTATACCTAGGACAATAACCAATGTTAGGGCCTTTTTGGGGCTTATTGGCTACTATTACAAATTTATTCTTAGATATGCAAAAATTGCAGAACCTTTATTTGGTTTGACAAGAAGGAATGTAAATTTGTATGAACACCCATCTACTAAGGGGCATTTGTAACTTTAAAGAAATATTTGGTAGCATTTCTAGTTTTAACCAGGTTGAATTCCTTATAGCCATTTATTTTAGATGTGGATTGGTCCATAACGGGGGTGGGAGCCATCCTATCATAAAAGTTTGAAAAACAAAAGCAAGTTATTACCTATGCCAACAATGAATTGTTTCCAATTTAATTGTTTCCATTTTATGGAAGGCAAATGTTATGCCTTCATATGGGGCATAATGCATTTTTGACAAAATCTCCACCAAGCATTTTTTCTTTTGAAGACTGACCACAAACCACTTGAGTGACTTGCCATTGTTTTTGACACAGACGTAAGGGAAGATGGATATCTATGCTCCAAGATTTTCATTTCAAGATTGTTCATTGTGTAGGTTCTAAACATGCAAATGTGGATGCTCTAAGAAAAAATCCAATGGACTAGTATGAGGTGAATGAAGATTTTGGAAATGAGACAAGATTTGGCAGGGATCATTCAAGATGCTTCTAAACCAAGTTTTCACAAAGACAATGAAACTATTATCAATTTATTCACTATGTTGACTAAAGAAGAAAAAGACCATGATGTTGATCATTACAAAAAGGGGGAAAAGATCATTACTTTCAAAGTTGAAGCATCACCACAAGTTGAGATTGGTCAATGACTTGTTGTGAGGAAAAATTAGCAAAGTCATTGGGATTTAGCCTATGAGGCATAGACATTAATAAAAAAGAATAAAAACAAGATCATCAAATAATAGGATGATAGTGAAGATGTGCAGATTCACCATTTGGACATATGGGAAGATGCTTTGAGTATGAGGTTGCTTATTGGTGGTGTGTTGGTGCATGATGAACATGAAGCAACTGACATTGAAAGATCAAATAAAAAAGTGATGCATTACTACTGGCAAGAAGACATATTATACTTTCAAAACCTAATGGTGCCAAAATTACAAGACATGTCACCATAGTAGTGACATACGCTCAATTCGATTCAAACATACGCGTATTATACGTTTTTTTGGGCTTTTTAAAAAATACTTGAAAATACTTGATACAAAGGCCAATTTTCAAGCCTTTGTATCATTATAATGCTTTTTAAAAAATACTTGAAAATACTTCTTTTTGAGCACCTTCGAAAAATATTCGTATTTCGTATGTCACTACTATGCATGTCGCATATCATAGAGAAGATGCATAACAAAATTGGCCATTTTGGAAAGGCAAGGACCTTTTTTGAGATCAAACAATGGTTTTTCTAGCATGACAAAATAAACTCTATCAAAAAAATTGTCAAAGCTTGTGACAAATGTCAATTGGCTAAATAGACTAATAACCTAAAATTTGGCATTGAAGGTATGAAGAGTATACCAATCTATGACTTATTTTATCATGTAACATTTGATATTAGAAGACCTCTACCTAAAACATCTACTAGTAACAAATATGTGCTTGTTGCTATTGACCACTATTCTAAATGGTGTGAAACATGTCTTGTAAAAGAACATGATGATGCAACATGAACTATATTTTTTGTAAAAAAAATCATATGCCATTTTTGAGGGCCCAAATATATTCTCATTAACAATGGTAGTGAATGGATGAAAGAATTTGATGTTCTTTGTCAGGACTATGGAATTATTCACCAATTCATTACACCAACATGACCATAGTGTAATGGAATGGTGGAGTAGTTGATATAGACCATCAAGCATGATCTTATTGTGTTGTTTTCAAGACACATACAAGGATGGGATACCTAACTCCTAAGGATACTTTTTTGCTACCACCATGGTGTCCATGTGAATACAAGGTATTGACCTCACATGGTATTGATAGGATATAATCCTAGATTGACTGTTGATAATAGCTTAAATGGATTGTGTGATGTAGTTGATGAACAAGTGGGTTCAAAAGCAATGGTTAAACAGATGATACGGAAGATGTAGTTTGTCTCATGCACTCACAAGTCTTTGCTTGAGAATGTTGAACAAGCTTAGAAGAATAAATGCAAAGTTTATCCTTTTAAGAAGGGATTGCAAATGTTTGAAGGATTTGAGGGAAAAGGAGTTAAGGTCAAGATGCAAAAACCTGGCAAGAAAAAAAATCTTGTAAGTAGTTGGGAAAGGCCTTATGATTTTGTCACGTACAAGGATGGGAAGGGCTTTTAGGACCCAAATGACAGTGGCAAGACATGTATCATAATAGACTTGGATGAGAAACATTGGGAAAGGGCAACGAAAAACTTGCATATATACCACTCTCTAGGTTAGTGATAGGATCTATGAGGTCATAGGTTTTTAAGGAGGGAATGATGACACATGTGACTTGAAGATGCGTCTAGTGTTGTTGGTGTGAATAAGGTTTAAATGGAATTTTGGATGAAGGAATGACCTAGTGGATGAAAAACCTTAAGGTTTTGGAATGATAGAAGGTGCTAAAGCAAGAGAGAATTGAATATTATGAAGCTTGAAAGGTGTTGTCGTTTTGCATTTGTTGTGTTTTCTATTTTTGTTGTGATTTGTTGTTTGTAGGTAATGGGGTTTTTTTTCTTCCTGCATGGTGGTGATAACATTCAACATTGATCTGACGAAAATCTTGTGTTGTGTGGTGTTGGTGATGGAAGGAGTGTGAGCATGGCACTATATGAGTAGGTTTTTGGTTAATGAAAAGTTAAATTCCTAGATTTGAATGAAGGATTGGTTTTCTTGACAGTGGTTTTAGGTCTATGATTTGAGAAGGGTTGATGGTTTTAGATGGTGGTGTTTGGACAATGGAGGTATGTGAAGGAAGCTAAAATGCCATAAATTCTAGGAAGTTTTTTGAATAGAGGGGATTATAATTCTGTTGCACCATTTCCCTCTCTTTTGTGTCACCTGAAGAATGTTATATAAAATAGGGAACAATTGAAGAAGATAATGAACAACCAAAGGGTTTCAAGAGCGGTTGGATTGTGGCATGTGTGATGGGAAGGAAAGATGATGCATTTTTGGGATTGAATATGGATTTGGGGTGAAAGAAGGAATACCCATTTCAATGGGAGCTCTGAAAAGAATCATTGTGACCTAAAACTCTAGGGGATTATTGGGGCATACTTGTAGTTGGTGATTGGGGTTACTATTGTCTTTTTGTAAAACTTCTTCAAACTTAGTGGAAGGGTGAAAAGGATTTATCTGTTGGGGATACAAGTTCAGAGTTTCAAAATGCCATAATCCAACCAATGGGCTCAAGAGAAAGAAACTAGAAAGAGTTGATTCTTCATGTTCCATAGTTTTTGTTTCATAGCTACTGTTTAGTTCATTATATGACTAGTTGTAATTGGTTATTTGAAATTTCATTGGAATTATTGGCAATCTCGTCGTAGCTCATTTGGCATTGCCCTCACTTTTGATGACACCTTATTGACAACTTATGTTCAACACAAAATAACTCCAAAAAAGGTTTAGTGGAAAAAAGGGAAACTTTTATTAATATTTGCCAAAATTGTTGAAAAACTATTTATTGTCTCAACCATTTATGTTGAAATTCTGGAAAATTAAAACTGAAATTGCCTAACCTCATTTTCTAAAATAAATAAATATTTAGCCAAGAAGTGCTGATCATTAGTAGTAGGTACAGTATTATTATATTGCATGAGGACAAATAGAGATATCCATAAAGTTGTGGTGTCTTTGGGACCTAGTTTGACCTTCTAAACCCTGTTTCATCCCCAATTTGAATGTATCTGCAAAGTTAGCAAAACTGGGTACTGTTTCATAAAACTAGGTATCAGTTCAGAGAATTTGCAGGATGCTATTCTGACCAAGGCTTTGATTTAATGAAGAATATGAGAGGCAGTCAAGGTGCAGGTAATGGAAATCCAAAACTAGGGGTGAAACTCCCCCCACAACCATGTTAGGCTCGACAATTAATTGGGTTCCTTGTTTCCTCTCTGTGTACTGTTTTCATCCTGACTTCTCATTTCGTCCCCAGGGCCCAGTACCCCAAGTTTGGTGTACTTTATGCATAAGTATCTCACATATATCAGCATCAATGAACAATATAGGTACCCATTAAATTTATTTGAATTCCAGTTTTGCCATGTGTGTGTTGCCCTTGGTTTGCATTAGCCAATTTCACATGTGATCTAAAAAGGGAAAAACTGCATAGATTTTATTACTTTGGAATATTCTCTGCCCTCTTCACCCTCCCATTAACCTCCCTGTAAGTTGAGTGCAGCTCAACAAACTGAAGGTAGCCCACCAAAGCACGATGAGCCCGATGCTTATCAACAACCAGGGACAGCATTGCTTAGCCCACCAAAGCATGATGAGCCCGATGCTTATCAACAACCAGGGACAACATTGCTTGCGGGAGACCAGGCTTGTGGCGGTGAGTAGACCTAGTCCTCCCTACCACCTGCCTTGCGAACTCAGAGATCTCACACTCCAGGGTGGAGTGGACCTCAGAGATTTCACACTCCAGGGCAGACCACTCCACCTCAAGGTCTAGGAGGTCAGGAGACAGACCAGTCGCCCCCGTACACAGGGATATCGCATCGCCTTCGCTCGGCCAGCGCAGGTCTTGCAGCTCACAGAGTTTGATGCCCCGATTTGACAACTGCCCCACCAACAGCGCCAGCTCCAGTCGCCCCTCCACTCGCACTGCACATGTTCGACGGTTGTACGACCGGATGCCCAGATCTAACAATTGCCCCACCAACAGCGCCAGCTCCAGCCACCCCTCCACGCCCGCCACACACATTCGAAGGTTCTACGTAGCCAATCTGACATGACGCTTCACAAGGTGGACAGGCTGAGAAGACCACGCACGACAAACCGTGATCAAGCGATTCTGTAGTTGACCATTGACCCCTCACCGGCTGGGTAGCAAGCCCCGCATCGTCGTGGACAGGAGGCCAAGGCTTTACATAAGACCCATCTACAGCAACAAAAAGGATTTTAAATGTTTTTTTCCAACCCAGTGAAGCATATATTTACTCTTTCATTTGTGAGTGGACATATCTGGGTAAAGGATGTGCCCACCCATTATTTCTGGATATCTCTGAGTAACTTAGATGCCAACAAAATATTGATGGGTAAATGATTTACCTGTGCCCAACATTGGGTTGCCCAACAGTCCTCTTTTATTGGAACTTCAAATAATTGCACGTATGCATGAAACATTCTACAAGAACACCACAGCAAACCATTGTGGGCTAATGGCCACAGCGCACAAGGTTTGTACCCATGCACGAAATACTTCAAAAGAGAAACTTTATTGAGAATTGAATGGCATAACAGTCAACTCAACCACTTTCATGTCAAGTGGGATACTGAATCTGATGCCCTGCACAAAATTTGCTGCAGTGCCAAAGACAATCCTGAAGAATAATTTAAAGGTTGCATCTGACGCAACATCTATAGACATAAAGTATGTATGAATATATATGACCTTTGATTCAAGGTTTCTTATTAGCAGCTTCGACTGCGTACTCGATCTTTTGGACGGCCTTTTCACCCAATCCGAATGCTTTTTCCAGGACCACCTCACTGATGCCGGAATTAAATAACGCCACTGCCTGTATCTGCGTACCTGGGTTCTGGCTGTTCAGTGCTGCAATTGCAGTTGCAGTCCCATCGCACACGTTGAGCTCGAAGTGCAAAAGACCTCTCGGGAACACAAACACATCACCCTTCTGCAATGTGGTTGCAAAAAGTGTTCCATTGGTGCTCACGAAACCAA
>Ga0209208_10000970_pt1 | contig 39499 bp, 22 predicted proteins | sample S1TSphfallax_3_FD_187694 | JGI IMG/M metagenome (GOLD analysis project Ga0209208, IMG submission 187694) | Host-associated microbial communities from peat moss isolated from Minnesota, USA - S1T2_Fd - Sphagnum fallax MG (SPAdes) (version 2) | ecosystem: Host-associated > Plants > Peat moss >... | reverse complement strand
ACCCACTCATTCACCCACCCACCCACCTACCTATTTACTTACTTGCCTATCCACCCATTTACCCACCGACCCACTTACCTCCTACAACCTACTTACTTTCTACTTACCATCTTACAAGTTACTACCTACCTCATAGTCAAGTATAATGTTATGAAATAAACATGTGAAATAAAAAGGTTGAATATGCAAAAATTGGTGTAGTCCATTGGTAAAGACTTGGTTTATCATTGTGAAGGTGAAAGGTTCAATTCTTGATATTTCAAAATATTAAATATTGAAAAAAATTAATACTAAAAATTTGAACATTCCAAAGAGGCACTATGCCCGTAAGGCCCAAGAGTGTCTCAACATTGGCCAAGAATTCCAAGTTGGTGGCAACATTTTGATTTATTGGACATTCCAAAGCCATTTTCAATAATAGAGTTGGATAAAATTCTTGCAACATGCACCTTTTTGAATGTCCAAAGTAGAAATTCAACATGTCTTGACATAAGTTCTTTGTTTCCAAAATTTCATTTACCTCAATTAGTTCCAAATGCCTTTTTGGAAAGTTGGAAAAATGTTTCTAAATCGACTACAAAGTTTTTTCCAAAGAGCAACAATGGGCAAAATTGCAAAGGTGTACACAATCCAATTTCTCCAATGCTATATACAATGGACATCAATAATTATGAAAAAAACAAATTGAACTTGAATTTGGATGGTAACACTTATGCAACAACCTTAAAGACACTAACCCCATTAGCACCAAAATAAATAAATAAATTAATTAATTAATTTAGACTTTACAAAAGTTTTTAAATGCCAAAACAAAATTTTAAATGTTTTTTTGTTTAGTTTTTCAATTTATAAATGACCTTGTGGACACTATGGGAGGTTTTTTAATAAAAAACAAAGAAAGAATTTGGAGGATGTGAATTTAATGACTTATAATTTACAAATATCAAACATACATGATTGGATTGAATCCAATTGAACCTTGAGGTGTGATGGCCACTAGGCCTATAATAAAAGGAAAAAAAGTTGTAGCATAATGAAACTTTAGATTACATAATAAGTCTACTTAAAGAAGGGAAGAAGTTGCAAAATTTGGGAAAAATTTAGTACATAGCAGCTAAACAAACTTTATTAAATGTTTTAGATACAAATTGAACCTAGTGGCCACCAGGTTGTCAAAACACCTCATATAATTTCTTCAACAATCTTGAAACAAAAATCCACTATGAAATTATTATTATTTTTATGAACCTTAATAAGGATAACCTAAATTGGAAGCATAATTTGAGATAACTTGAACCTAATGGTCACCAGGTTGTCAAAACACTTGAACTAATTTCTCCAAGACTCATGGAATGAAAACCTCACTATTAAAAAATATTTTTTCAAAAAAATCGTAAACGAAAGTTTTTAAAAAAAAATGAATGATAATATCAAATCCTTCGAGTCTTGTGATTGTCCATGCTCAAATATGTAACAACATCAACATCATTTTGGAATAAAAAATTGAGTGGTGAACATTTTTTTCTCCCCTTCAAAGTTGCAAATGATGTTGCGCAATTTGCGAACAACAATCCAAATCAACTCCAAACAAAAATTAATATTAGAAAACAAGGGCCTATGAAAAGATATAACCATGTAAAAAGTTATGCTTAAAACCCTAACTTACAAAATGAGAATAAAATGATTTGAAATATTTAATACCTAAAGAGGGTAGGACATTGCGTACATACATAACCATTATCACTACCCATATATTGGAAGAACCAATAATAATTCTTCGAAGATAAACTTAATCAAGGCTTAGAATACTTGACCATAAAATCATTATGAAGTTTAATTGTTTTGGCCAATAATAGTATATGGTCACAAATGAGATGCAAGGTCCAGCCATTGCACCTTACTTTTTGACAACATTTGTCCCTTGAATGATTATAAAAAAAACCATTCAATTTGGAATTTTGCAATGCCTTGCTAGGTTTATGGGCAAAAGCACATTAGGATGTCACAATTTTGGCAAATTAGAGTCCCTTTTCAAAATCATTTTCTAGTGTTGTTGAAAACTAGTTTAAAATATGAATATTTAGATGATATTGAAAATAACATTTTTTTCCATTTCCAATTTCAAATCATGATGCTATAAGACATATAAAAAATATCACAAAAGAATTTTCTTAAACTAATTATTTTTAAATGCCTCAAAAAGTTTTTAAAATAATTACAATTTTTGGGATTTTAAAAAGTCCGTAACATAATAAATTAAAATCACATTCCATTCATTCAATGGATCTTTAGTTTCTTAAACATGATTCATCCAATATCCCAAAGTTTCAAACACGTAAGATTAACACATTGTAAGATAAAAGTTTGGATATCCATGAGTTTTGCAAGTGTGGCAAAAAATGTGGGCAAAATTCAAAAGTCCATTACATATTGGTTATCCATGATTTTGATTTGATTTTTTCATTCTTGGAAGGTTGATTATGATAACTTTAAATAAATGAATCCCTTTTTAAAATTATTTCAATGAATTTTATTTTATTTATTTTCTTGTATCTAAGGAATATAGGAAAAACTACCATTGTGACGTTGTAGTGTGCAAACACTTTCATTGTCAATGAGTAATGTTTGATCCTTTGTCCCATAAGGCAATCCATGACAACCATAATAAATGTGTTTCAAATCCTTCAAATAATAATGGGACCCAAGTGAAATTTGACTAACCATCTTGGAACATTATTCACATCCCCAAATGAAAACAAACTGATCCATGAAATTTTTTGGCATGAGCATTGGAAAAACCTCTAGCACATCTTGAAGTTTCATACAAGACCAAATTGTGACGTAAATTTTTTCATTTTCTTTCACAAGAAAATCTTCCACTTTAGTTTTAACTTCCACTTTGGCCTTGTCAACATTTCTTCCAAACTTTCTAACATTCCTTTTTGGAACAGACGAAGGTGGGAAATAACACAACACACCATTAACATTAAGAATCAACAATTTTTTCGATCCAAGAGGTGATGAAAGTACACACGAACATGTTGAACTGTCTTTGGTCGTTGCTATAAGGCCTGAGGGCACATTTAATAAAACCAACAATAAAAATTTGTAAGCAAAAAAATTACACATGCACGAAATGATAATGTGTTATCCAAATTTTAAAAATCAATTTATGTGCTAAGAATATTAATTAGTTTTTTGGTTAAATATGAAATACTAAAAAACTTAAGTGTATCTAGGCAATTGTTAAGTGGCCACCTAATGCCCACCAAAAGACACAACTTTACTACAAAAAAAGGAAACAAAATAAGGCATATATTCAACTATGTGCACAAGGCGCTTAGTGGCCACCAAGCCACATGTGAACAAAATTGTGGAATGGAATATGGTAGCCTACAAACATGTTTAAAAAATCCGTAATTTTCAAATGAAAAGGTCCAATTTGCATTTGAGAACAGTTAAGTCATATGCACAAACACATTAAATTCGATTGGAGTTAATTAGCCTTGAAAAAATAAAATGAAAACAAAACATGCCCCATGTTAATTCAACATATTAAACTATTAACGCATAATAATTTAAAAATTAAAAAAAATTCACCTCTTTTTATTTACAAATCTAGATTTAATTATTTTGTTATAAAAGTTTCATCACATTTTGCAGAATAACGAACATTCAATTTTTCATATTGGGGGTTGTCGGTACGCATGTCCATAATGTTATCGAGAGGATACAGTTATAACAATTTATAAACCCACATTTTGGATGAATGCAACAATTCTAAGTATGGGAAAATAATGCTGAACAAGTAATTACCATTAATGGGAAACCCATAAAAAGTCTCAAAGAAAATGGCACTACAAGGAAGATAAAAAATACTTTTATGAAGTGTGTCATCATTACAAGAAATCTAGGTTGTTTTGACTAGGAATTTTAGTCAAAAAACCCCCCCTTGTGGATTTTTCGCCCCCATGTCCAACTTGACCAAAGTGCCATTTTGGACATGTCAATTTGGACCTGACCATTTTGACTAGGTTTTTTTTTACTAGGTTCTTTTTATTGAACCATCGTGACAATAATATAATTTGGGCATCAACCAAAAATATATATTATTTAATATTAATATTAAAATATTAATTAATTACCCTACCTAACTTACCTTACATACCTACCTATATAATTAATAAACCTAATAATATTGCCAAATTATATTTATTTATTTACCTACCAACCCTATGTCCTGACCCTAGGTTAAGCTAAACCCTCTAGGCTAAGCCAAGTAGCCTAGGTTATGTGATGTAGTAGGCTTTGCAACCTAGACTATTTAATTAGGTCACCTAAGTAGCCAAGGTAGTTTAGGTTGCAAGTGTGGGGACTTGAACTATTCACCTCCACATTGAGAAGTTAAGTCCTTAACCATTACACTCCAACCCCATAAAATGATGTTTTTGGACAACATATTGTAATGAACATGATTTTGGACCACCATATTGTAATCAATTTTCATGAGTATTTTTTCAACATATTGCACTAGATGAACTTGAATGTTTTTACATTATTTTACATAAATAAGTAGGTTATAGGTAGGTTAGCCTAGGTAGGTAGGAGGTAGCTATTAATAAATGCATGTACATAGGTAACATGTAGGTTATAGTTTATTAAACCTTATAGGTACCTATTAGGTTTATGCTTATGCCTACCTATGCTTATGCTATTTAGTAAGCTATGTAGGTACCTAGTAGCTTATAATTAATAAATCTAGCCTAAGCACACTAAATAGGTAGCCTAGCCTATTAAGTAGGTCTAAGCTTCAATTACCTACCTATATTACTAGGTTAGGCTACCTACCTAGTAACCTAGGTGGCCTAGGTTAAGTTACGTACCTATTTAGTAGGCCTAGGTTAGGCTAACCTTAGCTACTTACGTTAGGTTACATATCTACCTAATAGGCATAAATAATTTAGGTTAGGCTATGTACTTACTTAGGCTACCTAAGTTTGGTTACATAAATACTTAGTAGGCCTAGGTGGCTTGAATTAGGTTACATATGTACTTAGTAGGCCTAAGTGGCCTAGGTTAAACTACCTACCTTGAAGGTGTAGGTGGCCTATGTTGTGTATGTAATTATTAAATAGATTCGATAACCTAGGATAAGCTACCTTATACCTAGTAGGCCTAGGTGGCTTCAATTATTTACTTAGCTAGTAGGATGGGTTATGTACCTACTAGGTTGAAATGGCCTATGTTATTTACCTAGTAGGCTTAAGTTACATACCTATAATAGGCCTAATACCCATGTTGCCACCAACTTCATTAAGATAATGCCATTTTCTTATAAGTTTTGCCTAGTATGATATGAGGAGTATTCCTTCCATTTTCTTTTTGGTATGAGCCTAATAGTTTTGGTCCAGAGCTATTGATTGTAACATGTAAGTAATGCCGAGTTCTTAATGAAAAAACTTTCATATATGCTTATTAGGTCAAATGTTGTTAACCAAAATTCTTTTTGAACCGGTATTTTAACTAGTAATAACTGAACTGGTGACACATTGACACACTCCCAAGCTCCTTAATGGACTCAAATGTGAATCTAAACTAAAAACAACAAAAGAGTAAGGAATCGAGGCATGTTCCTTGGCTCTGAAACCCCTAAAAATTCAAGAGTCCACTAAGACTTCAATTCCCAAAGTGGAAGCTCCCTTGGAAGTGTGAGGGTTCAATCCTTTACACTTTCTTACATTCTTGGGAGCATGCGGTGTGACTCCCGGGCTTCCTTTTTGGCCTGCAACCTTGCAAGCCCTTGTTCTGGTCATGAGCTTAAGGTTAAGGTTGCAACACACATGTTAAACTAGTAGTAACAATGTAATCAATAGTAACTACATCGGTGACAGCTATTGAATAGGTAGTTTGTAGAACGTGTAATTAACAAAATAGGTAGTTGGCAAAACATGTAGTCTATAAAACTTGTAGTTGGCAAAATAAGTAGTCTATAAAACTTGCATTTGGTAAAATAGATAGTTAATAGAACAAATAGCAAATAAATTTTTTTTTGAACGTTTATAATATTTTTATTAGCTAATTTTTATTAGTTGGTTAGAACAAGGAGTTTCATTAGTAATTATGATTGTTTATTATAGTTTTATAGGATAATTTCTATTAGTTGATTATAATAAGAAGTTTAATGAATTAGTTATTATTTAGGTGATTTGCAAGAGGCATTTCAAAGTTCAAATTTAAAATATAAAGGAAGGATGTTAGAAAATGAAAGACATTAAATCTTACTTTCTAAAATCTTTAATGTACAAACCCTAATTTTTTAATATAGTTTATATTTCCATTACAAGTTGAAATACTTGTTAGCATTGAGTAGTTTGTACTTATTCAAAATTTAAGAAAGGAGATTTCCATCAAGTGGGAAACTTTTGATGTTAATTTGATTTTGTGTTTTTTTTTCATTAAAAACATGAAAACAGTTTTGTTTCAATAATATCTTTCTTAAAACTATGTGCAAATTGACTACATGTTAGTTTAGGAATTGTAAATAGTTCTAGTTTATTTAGTTTAAATGTAGTTGTTTGCTATTATAAGAACTTGTTGCTAGAAAAATAGAAGTTGAACAACCTTAATGAGAATAGAAAAAATTGTTAACAAATGTGCACATGAATAATCCATAATTCTCTTTTCAACCAATCAAAAATTGGCATTATTTCTAAACTGCAATCTCCTATTGTCCACCAAAATACTAATATCAATAAACTCTTAGAAAAGTAAAAGAATCAGTAATAAAAATAAATAGAATTTATAATAACGATCATGAAAGAGTGGCCGTTTCATAAAGTCATTATGCAGGAAAAAGAAAAAAAGGAAAAAGAGAAAAAGATGGTGGTCCACATTTGAGTCTTTCTAATTTGATTTAGGTCAAGAAAAGGTGGCCAGTCTAATCGGTAATATATATAAATATTATGTATATATTCAAAGTCACTTATTTGTAGCATGACTTCTAAATGATTTTGAGAAAAAGAGGAAATCAGGGGGCAAGGATTTAGTTGGGGGCAGAGGGGTTGAATACTTTTTGGAAGGCAGTGGTCAGGGGGTCAGATTTTGACCTTTCCCAAGAATCACAAGATTCTTGGGGGCCCCCAAGTGAGTGCTTTAGTTTTTTTTCTTTTGGCCGGGTACTCTTGAATGTTGAACAAACTATTCAAGGAAGATGGTGACTCTCAAATTCATATAATTTACTTATGTGTAGATTATGTGAAAAGAAGTGGAAGTCCTTTCACCCTAATAAGTTGAGCTGCAAAGGATCCATGAGTTTGTTTAGAGAAATCTTTATAGGCTAGTTGTGTAGCAGATCTAATGAATTGATCGTCTTGAACTGTTGATTGAAGAGCAAAAAAAAACTAGGGGATTTGAATGCAATGCACAAATATAATGGAGTGAAACAAAAAGACAAATTCTTTGTCGAAGTTTCCTGATTTGTTAAGGTGTTATGATTAAAGAAAAAGGTAGTTGTAGAGTCTTGAATTGAGCCTTGGATATAGTACCCATTTCAGTTTTGGACTAGATGATGCCTGGAATGTAGCAGTTGAACTAAAAATGAGCTTTCATGCTTTTTGACCAGAAAAAAATTCATTCCGAAACTCTACCAAAAAATACCCTTCAAGTTGTTGCAAAAGGCTAACAGACAAGGAAAAACATTTTGAAAATCATGGGGTTTCCACAATATGTTTCTGGACTGTTGTGATCATTAGTGAATTGATGGTCAAGATCAGAACGCTAGTGAGACTATTAGGAAGGAATCCAGCATTGTTAAGTTTTGACAAAGGGTGTCACATTGTCTTTTGACAGACAATAATTTTTGACAAAGGGTCTCACCTCTCTTTTGATGGACAGTATTTTGTTTACCAGTCTTTGATGGGTTGGTACAACTTCAAATTGTCTTTTGAAAGGTGAGAATAAAAAGTGACAAGTAATGATAATTCACCAATTTTGAATAATAAAAAGGCAGATTCAACTTGAAGATTAGTACACAAAATCAAAGCACATGTTGCAAACAAAAACATTACCTTGCAATTCTCAAAATCACAAACAAAACTAATATCAAAAAAGTATTGGAAAAAAGGTGCAATTTAAGTGCATAGGAAAAAATCATAAAAAATCATTATCTCCCTTTAAAGGAAAGAGTCAATCCAAGACTAGGATTCATCTATCTTGCACATTCTTCCATTCTTGAAATGCAGCTGACCAATCAATATCGATTGCAATGATATCACACAATGACAAACACATCAATACAGCCAAAGTATTCATTATAAGTGTCATGGGAGCAGGGAGCTTGACAACCTGAATCTTGACATACAAAAATCCAATTCCATGACTTCTTATTCGTCAAGCCATGAACTGCCCTTTTCGTCTGAGGGTTACCTGTTTTTACTCAATGCCATTTGTGAGTTGCCAAGCCGAAGGCATTTTGCCACTGATCTGAAATATTTCTCTTCTTTGTATTAATAACTCTCGTGACTACCTCAACCCTCACCACCAGGGCGACTCAATGTCCCCACATAGCTTGAGCAGATTGGGGTCCAGTTGGGGTTGGAACTCTCAACTGCCTGGCTACACAGCCTTTGCCCACAATAGGGTAGCTAGAGTAGCTGAATGTCCTCACAGATTTGTATGTTTGCTTATAATGTGCCAGGGTGAAGCATCAGCTACACTTGCCCATTCACCTTCTTCATTGAGAGGCCTCTATGAGACTATTTCTAACACAAGAAGCCTTAAATTTGGACTCAGAGAACCTTTTTTAGAGTACTAGTACAGGACATTTATTCCATTTGCAAGCGACATGAAAACCTTTCTGATTTTTACTGTGGTACTAGTGTAGGTGCTGGTTCATCCAAACCACTTACAATATGGGGAAAAATAACATGAAAGCCATGACTGGTATTATTTTTTTCATATGTCTTTGAACTGGCAATATTTATGCCATTTATCTTTTGACAGGTTTGAGAATATTCAACCATGTCTTTTTGACAGGTTTTCATTGTTTTTTAATGCAAATACAAGTGCAAAAATCAACCCTGGCATCCAGACATGAGTTTGGAAAAGTCTGAAACTTGCAATTATAGGTCGTGAAGAAATTTCCTAGTCTATTTGGAAGGGTACCTTACACACGAATTAGTAATGCCTATTCAAAATTAAGAGACACGTTAAACATACAGAAGGCTCCTAACAAATATGAGACACCTTACACCACGATAAGGCTTCTTGTAAGGGTATAATGTACCTCTTGCTCCTCCTACCTCATGAGTCATGATACACCCATGATAATGTTCACCTCATGCTTTACAATGGTGTCTTCAGATATACTTAAAATAAAATTTCCCTCTTGCTTTACATGTTCACCTGACTTAAGATAATGTTTGCCTCTTGCTTTGCAATGGGCAAGTTCTGTTAGTGGGGCATATGAGTGGGGGACACTCAGGAGGGAGCTATGGCCTTTATTTAAGAGGAATGCTCCTGCCCTGGAGGCTTACCTTATTGTCTGAACCACAACCAAAGAGTTTCAAATTTCAAACCTATATTTGGGGCAAAGTGCAATGTTTGAAACATCCAATGACCACAATTTGGTTTGATTTAGCACCAAATAAAAAATGCACATCACCACATCATAATTAACTACTAAATCTATGATCATACTAATACAACATTAATTACTATTTGTGTCCTTAAGTGGTCGATTTGTGGTTTGTACTGTTTACAGCACCATCACAGTTTTGACTACTTATACTTTGGATCACAAGCCTGAACCTAGTACATTCAACTTCGAGCAAGTGGATCCATGTGTTTTTGTCTTCAATTTTGTGACCTTGCTCAAGTGGTCATGCATTAAGTAAATTTAGCCAAATTTGGCAATATTCAAAATGTGAAAGTTGAAAAAATATCAACCTTCCATATTGTAGGCAATTGCGACAATTTTTGGAATTTTTTAATTTAAAATTCGTTTTAAATCACCTTTTAAAAATCAGGAATTTATGACAAAAAAATTTTTTTACAAAATATTTGACGAAAATTCATCACCAAAAAAATCACTGTATGGCACCATGTTCTAAGCAACTTTATAAGGTGTCTCTTGTGGAACCATGTTCAAAAGACTCCGTAAAGTGTGTCTTGTTTTTGAGAGGCATTGTTAATGTGTATAAGCTGTCCTCCACATTAGCCTTTTTTTAAACTATTGAAATTTAATAATGTGCAGAGTTTCAATTGCTAGAAGCGAGAAAAAATAAAAATTGTCAAATATGTATATTTGGTTTTGAGTGTGTAACCAAAAATATATAAGGCTGATTAAAGATTTATACTTCATATCTGGTTTTAAACTTTGTGGCCTGATTTGGTCAGATCTTCTTAGGGATGATGATAATTTGTCTTACATCTTCCTACTAATGAAGGTCATCTGGAGTTCATAAAAAATTCCTAAGAAAAACAATGCCCCAAATCAGTGTTTGTATTTGGCAAATTTTCATCACATGGCTACCGAAAAAGAAATCTAGTTAGATTCATACAGATGAATTCTTTTGATAAGAACTGCACAAAAGTTATGCGATTTTTTGGGTATTGCCATATTTAGACAATGGGTTCCAGATCTCAAAGTACAGCAGGATTCCGATATTTTTCCACTCTCCTCTCCACTTGTAGTCAAATTTGGCTAATTCCTATTGTGATGATCACCAATGTGATTACAGAAGCAACCATCCTCATAGTACCAACTAAATTAAGAAATTTCCTTTTGGGGAGTGAGTTTTAGAAGTCCAGGTGGGGCCGCTTCCGAAGACAAAAAATATAGTGATGCATAACCAGGTTCGACCCATTCCTCCTGCAAATTAATGTACTTATTACACTGGAAATTGACACTGGGGGATGGCAGGGAGGGGACGGGACTTTATTGGACTGATTATTAGTGGAAAAATAGGTATCCTGCATTATATTCCTGCAACAGAAATCTGGACGGGTTCCCGTAGCGGGCGGCGTCCTTCTGCTGCTGCAGCTGCTGTTCAAAGCTAGAACTAGTAGACAAGGATTTGACGCACTGGAGATGAGGGAAAATTATTGTTGATTGGATATGGAGCTTCAATCATCTCTAGTTCTGTCAGGAAGTTGGACGCAGCTGGCCATCGTGGAAATATAAATGATCATGGGTTGCAACATGAACCAACGAGATCTTTCCATTAGGTGGCTGTTGTGATAGGTTCTGTCATAACAGTCCCTTTCGATTAATGTGTTAGTGATGTACTGATTGTTATGTTCTTTCCTGACTTGTGTTCTTTTGCTTTTATTAATCTTGTACTTATTGTGGATGAGTTCTCATCCCTGCATTTCTTTTATATACAGCGTTTTTGTTTTTGATTACATTTTTCCACTTAACAAAGCTCATAGTCGCTCACAGCTCTCATAACCCCAAATGCAAGAGCTGTTAGTCAAGGTGTAACTCATCATCTTTAAGGTGACATTTTTCACATAGAACCTATGTCTATCTAGAAAGTAGTTAAAACTAGCTAGCTTGTCAAGCTATTAGCATTTATTAGTTTGGTAAGTTATTAGCCCATTGCAACTGTTACAACAGCGCCCATGTCAGTGGCTTTCCTTTAGCTTGCTGTGATCACAGCTGCTGTGTGTAGCGGTGATCAGGGCAGCCCAATGAAAAGAGACCCTAATTAAAAAGACAATAGATAGCTAGATGAACTGTAGGAACCTTCGACCTGCACATTTAGTTCAACCAATCGTGTACCTGCCAATCAGTTCATTAAAATCCACGCACTAATTATACGTTGGTATACTCTAAACTAGATCTTTGAAACAGATTATATGTAATTACCCCATGCTCCTGAGAAAGAAATGTAGAAACTGTTAAGACTTTTCGATCTGATGTTGAATATTGTCGTTTACCATAACAGTGCCGACCACGGTTTTCATACATGCTCATGCGCCTTGTTGCAAGTGACAGATTAACTGTAGCCAATTATATACATGATTATTAGCCAGGCCCCTGTACCATCGAATGGTCAAAAGCCCCTGCGGCTCCACCATGTTGTGTAAGGCGTAGGGCGAGCTAGGTGAGCGTCGCACGACATGATGGGCAATGCAAAGAGCACTCCATGACATAATTAAGGTCTGGGGTGGCAAATTCAACAATTTTTTATTTCAATTTTCAACAAAGAATTTGGTGACTAGTGACAGTGTATGATTATCACCTGAAGATCATGCCATATAATATGGTCAAGAACATGTGATGTTGCCATAATCTGCAACGGTCCCACCTTGATCAGTAGGACATTGACATTCTAGGATCATTGTCAGATGCGCATCCAGAAGGTCAACAATTAGCATCTATATAATGACAGAACTTTTCACGTATCTATTCTACATCCTGTGCAGCAGCCAATCAGCTAAACTGTAGGTACTAATTCGTTATTCATGATCATTGCAGGTGCAGCTTCGGTTCATAGGCTTGCAGGGAACTAAGTTGCAATTACGTTTTGTTCATATTAAAAATCAGAATCGGTGTGTTTTGCTTGTTTGGATTTTCACTTTGTTGCTAGGGACTTCAAGCGTTTTCCCCTGAGTCGAGTTTCTTACCGTGAAGAAAACCTCCTTTTCCCAGGGTTACGAGATGACAGAGGCACAAAAAAAGAGTAGAGAGGAGATTTGCATTTCCCCTCCGACTAGCAAGGGGATTCCTTCATGTATCCTCAGCTTTCCACAAAGGGGAACCTCAAAAAGTTTCTTGTGCTGAATTTCTACATTACGTTCCCATCAACGCTCCTGAACATAACGTAATTTGAGAAGAAGGGCTGATGCCCTGGTGCGACTTTAGCTTCTCGATCGAGTATGCTCTCCTTGAATCGAGAAAAGTAGCTAGACAAGCTGATAGTACTCGCTAGCTATTGCTCTACGTTGAAAGCAAGCTTGTAACTAGCGAAGAAGTTGATAGCATACAAGGGAGGAGTATTTTCCTCAGGGCCCGCATAATTTGTGATCAAACTCTGATCCGTACTTGCAGATCAATATGATCGAGACTTCCACAGCTCTACACCTGATTCTGCAACTGTTTCGACTCAGCAAACTATTTGTCGAGTAGCGGCTGTACAAAAGCTCGTGTTCTTTCTAAAACTTTTTCTTTAAGGGTTTCTCAGCTGCGCAGACCAAAACTTGAATATACACGTCGAGCAACTGCGCACATAGCTGCCGATTGATAAAAAGTACATGATGCAGTGATCTCCCTTAAATCTACAAATTCTGCGCTAGTAAATGATCAGTTGCTCAACCTGCGTTAGCTAAAATATCTTCAGCGTCGCGATGTTGAGACGCATCTCTAGCTGCTGCTGCTGCTGCTCCTAAATCTCCTGCAGCCAGCAGGAAAATCTGATCCTGGCGAGCTATCCAATCGACAATCAAACATTCAATCAACCGCAGTTCAGGGTCGACCATGGACAAGGCTACGGTTTTGTGTCTTGCCTATGGGGACTCATTATGGCAGCTAAGTGCGCCATCTATGTTAGCAAGCACGAATCTAGACAAGTGAGTCTGTACTCGACCTCATTCTGTCCACCTCTGCTAGCTTCCCTGAGATTGAGAATGGTCAGTGCTGGTTCTAGGATTCTTAGAAGTACTGGGAGCTTGTACAGTCATGCTAGTTGCAAAAGTTGCAATAGTAGGCACACTGGCTTCTAAAAACTCACAACTAGACCTACCTTCTCCTGCATCGCTTGCTCCGCTACCTACTGACCAGCTCCTGCATGTTGATGGCTCTCCTATCATGTGGGAAAAGAGCCTAGTAGGGTTAGGCTCATTATAACTGCTGTAACTGGGACTCGGCTCCGACGTATTTTCTCGAGTGGTAAGATAGTTTACAAGACCTGTTCTAGTGTTGACTTCGTTCGGAGCATTAATTTGCGAAGGGCGGATCTTGTGATCCGCGGTCGACTCGGGCCACGAGCCAACGCGAGATGGCATCATCATCGGCGTTCGGTTTGTGGACTGGTGTAAACCTAAAGCCAAGTCCCTGCCCACGGGTACTGATTTGCACACTTCACAGATGTAATTACTTGACATCTGTAAGTTGTGATCACGGGAGCTCACCCTCATCGCGGCGTCATGCAAGGGACTATGTAATGATTCGCGCGATTGCTGATCTTTGAGAAGTCGCGATTTCTCGATCTCAGCTTGAGCATGTTCACGTATTCTTTTAGCATCTGCAAGCTCGGCCTCTGCGATATCCATCTGCCGTTTGGCCATGTCTCGGGCGTGGTCTGCTAATGCTTTCTCCACCGAGGCTTGCTGAAGCTGCTCTCTGGCTTCTCGCTTTAGAAGCTCTGCTCTTGCTATCTCGTTTTGTGCTTCAGTGCTCTCCAGGCGGGCCTGCTCCTTGGTGCGCCTCGCTGCTGCTAGGTCTGACCACGCCGTGTTCATTTCTGTCCTCGCCTGGAGTTGCCCACCAGTTATAGCGATTATGTCAACAGTGAATAACTGGACTATAATGAGAGTAAACCGTACACATACGCAAGCCTAATCAAATCTAGAGGATCTGTTTCAACTTGAACCCATTGAAATTTCGGCAGCGCTTCAACAGGATCTAGTATTATTGGCGACGTGAAGGTTGCCGCAGATAATGAAGGTGAGTCTGGGTCGAGGAGACTTAGAATGCCAAAGAATGAGAAAAAGTAGAAGCAGAGTCGATCTTATCAAGAGCCCGGTATGTAGCCGAAATCGGCAAGTGCAGCTATATGCTTCTATGGCATTGATAGTCTGATCGAACTTTGTCATTCATTCATTCGGTTTCCAAGGGTAAAGCCTTCTGCAGTGGCGGTGGAAAGTACATATGTGAAATCCAGATATATATTTCGTACGTCTAATTGCCTACTTAAGACTTGCCTCAATCAGAATCGCAAGGTGCGGACAGGTTATAAGCGCTAGAGATAAATACTTACTTGTTCTCTTGTCTTGCTTGCTTCAGCAAAAGCTGTTGCAGTTAATTCCTTCTGAGCGGAAGGCTCTTCAAGAGTGCGCGCTACAATAAGAAACTCAGAAGGGGAGACATCCTGCGGCAGATTGTCACGTGAATGCTTGTGTACGGGATCACCGGCTGCATTATTGTGAGGTTCTTGTGTTGAACCCTGCGCCGCTTGCAGAGCCGACTGCTGCACTATACTTCTCCTCTGATCCGAAATGAAATTCTCGCGCACAGTTTCTGTCGTTAATACAAGAACCAGTTCAAGTTTTCGCACAAGGCGACCTAAGTTCGATCAGATAAAATCGCACATCTATAACTGCTGCAAGCCGATTTAGAGATATATACATAAGGACTCTGGTTAAGTTTATCTCGATCGATCTCAACTGGTTCTCATTTGATGATCGCGGTAAACTGCTTCGACAGAACTGAAGGAATTTCCCGGGAATATATCTCCAATCCACCGGCCAGCTACTATGTACCAAGAAAGGACAGTTTCGATTATCTTGTTACGTACATGCTCAGCTGAGGGCCTTGAGCGCGGACATGTTTCGATTGTTTCTAACTAACATTCGGATCGAAAGGAAAACAATTTAAGGATATGGTAATTTGTTCCCACCACAACGATTCGCACCTTCCGTCCTTGTGGACGTTGGATTGAACCGCCGCAGGACTTTGGAACTAGTCAGACATGATCCGAGGTTCGGCACCGGTCTAAAATAAATTGCGAAACTACTTACACGAGCAACCCGCAGATGTATATTGTGTCGATTCAAAAGCGGAAAAGCTGTTTTTCAAGGAAGAGGTTCAACAGAATATAGATCTATGCACTATGATCTAGTCTTGTCTCGTACACGCATTGTGATTATAAAAACGTTTGGATATCGCTAGTACGTACTGACACTCTTGAGCTGCTTCCTTCTGGATGTGAACACACTAACAACGAATGTAAATGTACCAAGGATATCACGTGATCATACAGCTGATCGCCGCATTGCTAGAAGTAGTACCTGATTCATTCCGCTCACGAAGATCGCCCTGAGATGTCAAACCGCCGCTTCCATATGGAGTATGATAGCTGGGGCTTGCGGACGCGATCCTGATACCAGGACAATCTGAGCTCCTTACTCGTGCTGCAAGCTCCTGTTGACTGAAAGCGATATTATTGCTTGGTCCTTGCGCCCTCGATGTTTCTTCACACCTCCTTGCAAGTCCGAATCTTTCGGTGGTTCGAAAGTCATTGATCATGGTAGCTTTTGCGGAAGCTTTTCTAATTTTCCCGTCTCCAGTCATATCGTTATTGACAGCTACCTGAACTGAAGTCGACATTGGGAATGACAGAGGCAAATCTACGCTCGTTGCTGTGTTAGAACCGGTCGTGGTGACTGCTACCTCAACAACAGCTGAACCAGCTCGCAACTGTTTGAAGTTTGATATTGCAACTGGCTGTACATGTAGTTTGTCCACTGTGTTTCGATGCGGTTTTGTGTCGATAGTTCCTTCGGGGGTTACGTATTGGACTCGATGCTCGCTTGATATCACCTCTGTAGACTTGGTACTGCAGCCTGGACCAATTGTCAACTGCAGGGAGGGTGTGTTGAGCTCGTCGATGCTCAAGCATCTCGGAGCCTGGAGAGATTTGCATTCTGAAATAGAGACCTCTGGGCATATAATTCCGGAGTTTTTAGAACTACAACGCGTGATCTGGGACCTGGAACCCGAGACCCCCTGGAGTCTCATCGTGCCTTGCGCGGTGCTTGCCAAAGCGGCCTCTGATGAGTACGATTCTAGTCTCTGCGCCTGCGTCGTTGTCGACGGTAAGAGCTGCTGCAATTCATTGCGTCGTTCCGGAAGCCAAGGCGGAATCACGTTCGTGGCAGCATGACTTGTAGAGCTGTCCAACCTGGTACTGACTTGCTCATTTAATCTGGAGGAATGATCCGTGGAAGGAGCTGTATTATCCGAGATCCCCGAAAGTGTGAATAGAGCAGGAGCAGAAGTGTCAGCGCTGGACTGGCTGGGGCTCTCGGTGCTAGACACATTTCTACGGGAGGTAGTCGTAGTACTACGCTGCAAGGTCGACTTGCTGTCATTTCCACTCTGCATGCTGCCTTTCTGTATGGCAGCAGCGCACGTATCCTGGTGCTCGATGAAACTCTCTACCCTGTTGCACGGACCAGGATCAGTTGCACCGTTCAAATTTCAATGGAGTCTGTGACTACCCCAATGATCAACGAAACTGACGGCAAGCGCCCTGCGCATGCCTAAGTTACTCTTGAATACGAGTTCGTCATGATTGTCGTCATTGTTTGAAGTCCTAACTATTCAATTGGAGCCAAGAATTGCTAGACTAAGCTTCTTATGTCCATTCACATAAACGAAGGAGCTTACGTAGACTGCACTATATATATGTTATTGCAATCTCGAAGACAACCTGTATGTAAGATTAAGACATCCTGTTAAGAAGCTTTTGACACTAGCTTATCTAGGATTCTGCACTTCGAGAATACTTGATCTGTGCACGTGATTGCGCAATCTTCGTTTGCTAACTGAGTTATGAATTCGTGATTGATTAGTTATCATCTTAATAATTGTGCGGGAGGTAAAGGAGGAACCACCAGCAGAGGTTTGAATTCGCGAGTAATTGAGGACATGTACCTTGAAAAAACCTTTCCGCAATCACAACAATGGCCGCGTGTGCCACAGGTCTTCAAGTGGGCTTTGTAATCCGATTGTACAGCATAACCTTTGGAGCATTTGTCACATACCCATTGCTTTTCGGTGCAATGCTTTCTACGGAAGTGTTTTTTGATACCAACTAGGTCGCCTAGGGCATGTGCAGGGTCGTGGTGCAGGCACGTCAACTCGGGGCATACATACACGCGCTTGTGAGTGGCCAACCTAGCCTTCTTGAGCAGCTTCCATGGTACCTGCAGCGGCCAATCACGTAGAAAACCATCAAGCCTAACACAAACGCTCGTCCTTCTAGGTGCTTCGAAGTGCAAAGATGCATCGACCTTGATTGGTCAGTCGACTACTCTATATCCAGTAGATCCTGAAGAATCCACTCGTCATGATCAACAACCATAAGGACACGAACCTTGTGGCGGCGTCTGTGCATCTGCAGGTTTTGATCCCTTTGGAAGCCCTGATTGCAAATCTCACAGATGTATCTGTCCGATTCCATCAAGGTTTTTGGAGACAGTGCCACCACCTCTGCATCTGGATCTGCATATAAATTTGGCATCCGACCCGTGTGCGTGTCAAACGGGTCACATGACGCCATCGACCAGATCACACTAAGTACTCTACGATTCCAGAAGTTTTAGGATCGACCAAACTTTAAATAACCTCAACACGCAAATTAGTAGCGATCATCAAATTCGTTATACATGACGTATGCACTCTTCTAATGTCCTCTGATGTGCACAACATTCATCGGTCACGTTCTGGCACCGTCAAACCCATAGTACTTGATCAACGTGTGCTCCCCAGAATGCTATGTTGATGGTTGCTCAGGATTGGGTATCTGATCATCGATTCGTGGCCGGTTTACAGATTGAACTCAGCTAGGTATAATGTGAATTCAACAACAATCACTAGAAGGCTTCTCATGTGAATGTTGATCTCAGCTGGGTCACCTTGCAAGTCATCACACTGTCATGACATGCCTGGATCTCCAGCAAGATGTGCACGTTTAGTATAACGAACACAGTAACCTTTTCACTCTAGAGAAGGATGGCGCAGGATGATCACTTTCAGGACTGACTTTCTTCAAAATTCGCACTTCTCTGTTTAACGACCGCACGGCGCATACCGAGAAGTTGGGTCCTTCCTTTAAATGCACTTAATATACGACAGCGACGACGGATTTATGCTCTACATAGCGTTTGACGAAGAAGGCCTTCCTAAATTCGATCACGGCATCTCACACCCAGGAGTAGAATTCGAGGGTTGATCTCTAGCCGCGGCGCTAGCTACGCTTTTCACGATTGTACATCTGACATCTACAACAGGCTCTGGTCGATCAGCCCGATAGTGCACCTCGCTCGACCGTTAGATTTTATCGTCTCTACCTTTGCTGAGTCCAACGGAAAATCCTTTAACATCCAAAGTTCCGTCGACCTGCTCGCTAGAAGCGTAGACCAAGTGGCTAGACAGTTTAGTCTTTGAGAGCAGCTTGCTTTGAGGCTTGAGCCCGCGTGCAACTGAACCGTCAAGGATTGTGATGTCAAGCTACTTAACGTAAATTGTTTTCGTGGCCAAACATTTCAGTACGAATCGAGGTACTGGTAAACCACTAGACTCTATTTCCAGGATTCATCAAGCGTTGTCTAGATTCTTACCAGACAAACAATCTTCAAACTCTCAATTTAGGAATTAAGAATTCTGTTGAAATCAAGGTCTGAGTTGTGCGGGCGGGTATTGTTTCGTAGGAGTTAGAAGTTCAGATTTGGTGGTTTCTAATCAGTTAGGTTCTACCTAGGAGACGTAGCAGTTCTCTAACGACGAGACGATGTCAACCATCACAAGCAGCTTATCTTGTTGGAGATGAGGTGCAACAAATCTATCCTGGCATCCTACACAGTCCTGTTGTGAGCATGTTATTGTGTCGGCAAAACCTGACACCATGCACTTCAGAACAGTGGAACTTAACGTCCCTTGAACCTTCACATAACCTGGAGAATTCACGGATGCCCGTACCAGGGATACAGCAATTTGTGTAGGAAACAGAAGTGGCGGCCACCTTCTTTTCGATTCTACAAAGTTTTTTAGAGCGCTATGATTGGAAGTACTTGAGGCCACAATTGTTTGTTGAAGGTCATGTCTCAACTCCCGAAGAATCTGTATCTACAGCGAAGAATCTGAGACATCCTTCCCATCTACATCCTGACTCTTCATGTGTCAACCATTTCACCGCCAGCGTCTTCTTCAAACGCGGTGATATTGGGCTGAAACTAACGTCTGCACGAACTAGAGCCGCCCGACCCGATATGTCGTTCGACTTGTTTCGTCAAAATACACCTTCCAACACGCTTCAGAAGGGTGGAGGACTGGAAACTGACCATAGAAGTGGATGCTGCGAGAGAAAATTCCCATACGACACTATACTAGCTAGCTAAGTAAGTCCTACCGTGGTCGAGGCTGCCTCGAGCTACCTAGAGATAGAACTACAGGCTCAAGAACCTACTTAAGGAAAGTTGACTCAATATGCGGGTGATATCTCGAGACAAAACTTCTATCAATTTCCGAATGAAATGCTTGACTCCTCTCCACGATCTGTGTTGTACTACGGCTGGGGAACAGGACTAGGCGTACCAGGTGTCCCCGCAGGCCGGCGCTTGCGCTTGTTGCCGCCCGAGTTCTCTGGAGTGGCAGCCTGCGACTCATGGCTGGCACCACCCGCATTGCTGTATCCACTACCACCACCCCCATTGGCACCAGCAGTGGCAGGCGTGTGTTGTTGCTGCAAGTCGATCACGGCTGTACTGTTAGGATCACAAACACTGAGGTGGAGGATTTGCGCCGCATGCGCATCGAGCTGCTGGGCTGTCATGGAAGTGCACAGCTCAAATTCCCCAGCAGCCTGCTTTGCTGCATTCGATTTTCTTTAGAATCCGCTTAATGTCTTGCAGCTTGACATTCTAGACGACTGGTCACTCCCCGTCTATGAACGCTTCACCGATTGTTTTTCTATGGGACAGCAGCAGGCCGTTGAGGGAATAACTCGACCCGCTGTGGCCTCAAGCTGTGGCCCCCTGCATCATGTATCAATCCTCTTCTGTCAGACTCCATGCTCCGTGACAATAGCTACGGCCTTGTAACCACCTACTACCGTTGTCTTGACTCTTCTCCCTACTCTAGCACCACGGACGTGCTCTCGACGTTGAACAAGTCCTACCGCCTGCACGACAGCTTCTAATTGTTGTAAACTACAGAAACTGATGAGTGCGGAATTTTGCGAGCTTTGTTCAGGACTGGCCAACAAGAATCACCCGTTTGATGCAGGTAGTGCTGCTGCTGCTCATGTAACACATGTGTCCCTACGACTTGCTGGGGCACTGGAGATTTTAAAATTGTATTTGGACAGGCCCCCAAAAACATACAGACAAAAGTATTCCACCAGAGGACAGCTTGCTGGGTTCAATCCCTTTAAAGCATTCTTTCCTTTTTGGATCCTTTTCCTTTTTTGTTTGTCATTTACATGTATGGGCATAAAACTAAAAGAAAATTCAACCTGCGCACATGATGACCACTGCTGCTGCTACAACTTGTAGCTTTATTTTTCTTATTTTCTCTCTCTCTCTAAAGATAGAGATGTGATGATCCATAGGTCTCGTACCAGTACACACAAATCTTTTCTACTACTAAATTAGTTTTTACTTAAAAGAGATCAAAAGGTGCTGGTCCAATGCTTGATGGCAACGAAAGCCAAAGTTAGTCTCGTCATAATAACAGCAGTGGTAGGAGTAGGGTCATCAGAACAGCTGACCAGTACATACCAACTTGGTCGCAGTTGATTTTTTTTATAAAAGTTCTTTTTGTCGTGGATCCTTGTAGCAGCGACTACCCGCGATCGAGATACACGAATAGTACGTCGTCATATACCCACGAATCCCGTCAACGACAGACAGACTACCAGACAGAAGGTGCTTAGCTGCTGAGTTCAACCTAATTGTTAGTCGCACTAATCAATACCAGAATTCTCTGTCTTTGGATAGTAAGATATGGGCTAGAGAAAAATAGAAAAAAAGACTGGACCGTAGCTGGAAAACAAATTACCGGGGATTGTGGATCAGATCGAAGATGCAAATTATGTTCAACGCTTTTGGGAAATTGTGTACACCATGTAGGGTTCCTGTTCCTCCAAGTAAGTTTGTGCAACTGAGCAAATATTGAAATTGGGCATCTGCACTAGGAGGGGGTTGTAGTGTGGCAGGCAAATGATTGGTCTGACTTTGGAGCAATAAGCGTGTATTATGCAAGGTATGATGATCTATGATCATGCAGCTGCAAGCGGCGCTTCAATTAGAGCAGCTGCAGGGTCTCCTGTGCAGGCTTCCTCTGATTGCAGCTGGCTCGAGTATCAATGGGTATCATCAATTGATTCCCCATCCCGCCGGCCTGCTGATTCCCAGAAAATACTTCCGTGAAATTAGAGAAGAACCCTGCACAACACCAAATTTTGTCATCCAAGTTGAATACTGAAGATTACTATTTTAGGTGCTGCAGGTGGAAGTTTTCTTTCTTATTTTTTGGTTTTGTTTACAAACATGTTGAACGGCGCCCAATTCATGCTGAGAAACAAAATCATTAAAAAAAATTATGCGCTTTTTCCAGTGATCCTTGGAGGCTGCTGGACTAGCTTAGGGGCTGGCACCTGTTGTCTCCTGATGTATGTGCCTAGCTATATCATGGTCCAAATAGCTGTGTGCCGCAGAAATCCAGCCCACTGAAAAAGAATTTGATGATCGAAACACAAGTACTTAAAACAAGAATAGTGTATATTGTATGTCGTCCTTCAACCCTGGCAGTTCCATGAGGAATTAGCTAATATCATGAACCTGAGATCAAAAATTCTCAAATCTGCGCAGAGCATCATGGACATAAATGAATGTACATAAGATTTAACTGAGCGAGCGTGGGAGGGATTGCAAATTTATATTCTTGACAATATTAATATTACCTTTTAGACCTGCTTTTGGTTTGTGATCTCCAGGGCATAACTTGGAGCTCGTGGCCATGTTCAATTAGATTAGGGTTCCAAGAGTTGGAAGACCTAGAGCAGGCCGGGGATATGAATTATGATCATACTATGTAGTGGGGCCAAATCAGTCGAGACGCAAAATAACTGGGGGATTCCGAAGTCTACAGATTTCAACTGGAGTTGACTCCTTCTCTCCTGCAATTGATCAACCAATAGCTTGCTGTCAATCCCACTCGCAATCAGACTAGTTAGAGAACTGGTTATTCATCATTCCTAAAACTAACCGGCTGTCATATTTGTCAGCTTGAAGGATGGCCCCGGGCCATGATGATAATTGTAACAAGAAGCCCATTTCAGCCTCTGCACAGGCGACCAGAACGAACTGGTCAGATTTTATAATGATGGATCTCGAGCTCGTAGTCTACCTGTTTTGTCCTGAAGGAATAAATGCGAATACCAGATATCTATTTTTCTTGTTGCAGGACACCAGCTAAGTCCATGCAAGAATTGGAACAAAACAAAACTGGATTTTGGCTCTAGCTAGCTCCTTCTTCCTAACGTCTGCTGCAGCTCCTAATTGCATCATGTACCTGTCGAGGCTGAACCTGACGTTACTTATTCACCCGCGAGCAGGGGTTGAATTAGCAGGTCATTATGAGAAAAAAAACCTGGACATGATATTGATCAATGCCATTATGCTTCGATGTCTGCACTTGCCGATATAACAGAGTTACTGTTACATTCTTCTCCTGAGAAACATTGCTGAATTGTGACGAACTTTTTGCAGTACAGTCCCGACACGATTAATGGCGCCTGCCCAACTTTTTATCCCTCATTTTATTTTTTCTCAGACCACCACCACTCACTCTATAAGATCCAGAGGATCAATTGTAGTCAATTACAACTGAATCTTCCAAGTCACTCGATTATCCATTATGTGTTGAAATACATAGTATATGTGAGTGGAAACACGGTACAGTAGACCCAAAAAAAGAAAAGCCTACACCCACATATGGGTGAAAAAGTCCTAGAATGTTAATTTCAGCGTAGCGCGCGGGATCCGCCAGTATTTCCAATCTGAGACTAGATTCAAGCGGTCAGAAAAAAGTAGAGAATGGGACTTAGTTTCTATTTGAGGACATATAATTAAGTCTCTGTAGGTCGAACACGCGGATACATTGTGTTTCACCCGTTTCTATGGTTGTCTAGATGTGTTGGGAACAACTTCACGAATTACGGGTTTGCAAGCAACCGACAATCGCCCAAGCGAATCAGTTAAAAGTCTAGATGGATATACAAATTCGACAAATCCCGCGACGACTCGAGATTTTTGCCGGTACACATTAAGAAAGTTGCACATTTATATATCGCTCTAGCTTTTTTTTCCCCAAAATTATTAGTTCCATGCAACTAGCTGCTCGTCACCAGCTAGAGAGAGAAGCAATCTCGACATCGAGCCTGCCCTGCATTACCACGATTTTTTAGTGGAGTCCTCCAGGGTGCTATGGTTACGGCGATTTCCATCATAATGCACCACGTCTGGAAGTAGAACTCCCTTCCTTTTTTGGATGTTTGCTCGACCTGTCGTGCGTTTGCTGGTCGAATAGATCTGACGGAGAGAGGCCGCCCAGATGATGGATCCCCAGCGAAGAAAATTTGCCTTTTTTGGCAAGATAAAAGGAACTGTCTAGATCTATATTAGCACCGTGCATTTCGCGACCTCTACAATTGTGGAAGGCCTCTATGTATATAAGCTTTGTTTGTTGCTATTTCCATCCACAAGTCAAGAATCAAGATGCCCATGTTTCCCAAACCTTCTATAAAAGTATCACCGAAGTGGCAAGTTTTCTTATTAGTGCTTGAAGTAGCTACTGTATTACTTCCCGATTTGAATGGGAACTTCTTTTTCTCGCCAAAAGAATTAAATCATTGACTATCAAAAACGGAGTATATCAGGTTTCATCACGACCTCGTTGCATGATGCCATTCTACATCACACTAAAAAAAGCCAGTGTTTCTGGACGTTCATGAACCCCGTGTTCATCGTCGTCGCTGCAAATCGATCTCTAAAATTACTTACTAAAACCAACAAACAAACAAACAAACAAACGAGTCGCGGTGATCCCTGGGGCTAAGACTCATCTCGAAACATTGTTAACAAATTACGTAATCCTGCAAAAACCACATCGATCTTGTTGTAGAAACAGACAGACAGACAGCGAGTTGGGGCTTGGCATTATGCGAGACACGGAAAGAAGATTTCAGTGAAAGAGCGAGAAGGAGGGCTCAGGGTTAGGGAGCCGGCCGAGTCCATCAGCACAACATTTCTATCTTTAGTGTTATTTTCCTCTGTTGTGAATTCGTTCCTGTGCCTGCTGTGCTGTTGCAGGAAGTGTGGTATTTTAGGCAAGCCTACGCAGCAGCCGGAACTATTTTTTTGCAAACCTTTGTTTCTTTCCTTTCTTTCTTTTTCTACTGCATTCTTGGACCGATCTGTTGGCTATGGCGGCAGCTCCATCGAGTAGCCACCCAACAAAAACCCACCCAACCAAGACCATACCACGTCGTAATTTTTTTGCGGATCGTGTCGACTCCATTTCCGAAGCTCTACACTGGATCGACGGGCAACGCGACACGTAGTATAGTGAGGAAGAAAAAATAGGGCAGTCTGCTTGATGCACCGACAAAACTCAGGCAGAGAATAGTACTCCCCCCGGCTAAAATATAAAAATCGTCAACCCTGGCTCCAAAACAACGACATTGCAACGTCGTCGTCGTAGCTCTTAGACGCTGATGCTCCGTTCTACGCGGCGGGTACCTCCTACTCTTCCTCCTCCTCCTCGAGAATGCAAGCAAAATCGTCAACGCTGGATCCCATCTGTACCATAGTCGCAGTAATCAGGCAGTAATCGTCATTCCTTTCATATATTTTAGGGTTATACATGACACGTCATGTCAGATATTCTTGTCACATACAAGACCTCCTAGGACACCCCATTGTTGACCCCAATTCTAATTATTAATTGTTAATTTTTCTTGGCACTTGGTTACATCCAAGACAAATGAGATTTTTATGTAACAAGGAAATTTTATTTTTTTTAATCACTATTCGAGATTGTTGGTCTGGTATCGACTTTGGAACATACCTGCATGGTCCGGGTATATTATAGGGACATGGTCTGGGTATATTGGATGCACTTTTTAGAGTTTTCATACCAGCCTGATCCTGGCATTGGGTACATTTTTTTCCATTTTTGTGGAACAGCCCTGGTCCTGGTATTGGCACTTTTTTAAACTTTTCATACCAGTCTTGTCCTGGTATTGAATACATTTCAAAAATTTCATAGCAGCCAGGTCTTCGTATTGGGTGGTTTGTGAAGGGTTTTATTAGTTAGTGTACTAATATATGGAGGGTGTTGAGTAGGCTTGTGTGTAGGTCTGAAGAAAAAAATTAAAGTAATAATTAAATGTGTAATAAGGTTTGATAGGTTTATGAAAGTTTTAAAAGGCCAATGAAAATGGGAGAAAGTGGCCATCATTTTCAATGTTCATGAGAATAGAGTTGTATGATTTTTTAATAAGCCCTAAGATTTTTTTCAGTCTAATGGGATTGCTGGATTGGCAAGTCTGAACTTGTTTTCTTGAGTAAATTAAGAGTCCAATTTGTAATAGCTATTTACAGACGAGGTTCTTGCAAATTATTTGTGCACTTTGTTTTCGTTTAGGTACTTATGGCAGACTGCAGTTTACATAAGAGTCTTTTGTGCTTCCAGAATATGTTTTGAGTCACATGTACATATTCTGAACTCTTTAAATTATCTGTAGGTTTTTTTCTTTCTTTCTTATAGTAATTGCTTTCAAAATGTCTTTAGCTCTGTGGCTTTGAATATCCATGTACATCTTCTTCACTTTTATTCTTTTGATTTTCTAATTGCTTGGTAGACTGTGTTTTCAGCACATTTCCAGATCAGATCACATGCACTTTTTTTTCTTTTTGTTTTTTGTCCACTTTATAAAACTGTCATTTTCTCATTTTAAAAATGTTTTTAGCTATGTAGTTTTGAATCACATGTTCTGAACCAGTGTTTTTTCTTTTCTTTTTCCATCTTTTTTATTTCACAAAAGTGGCAAAGTTTTGCTGAAAATAAACACTTTGCATTGGCATTGTTTTTCAATAAAAACCTTCACTAATATAGTCGTGGGAACCTCTACACTGCAGACTTTGAATGTAATAGGTATGTGTAATGGTGCTCACTTGTACAAGGTTGCACCATGGGCATTTTAACATGAAACACATCTCATAGTTAACTAAAAAGGGCGTGTGGAGAAAGTGTCTGAACAGTTGACAACTTGACATTAACAAAGACCCTCTTTCCTTGTATAATACCTACAGTTTAGGTTAGTATAGACTTAGATTGGTTTCTAATTAACAAACTTCCACACCAAATTTAGTCCCAGTGAATCTCTTCAGCACAAGACATCATGGCTTACATGTGAGTAGTACCATGTGGTTCGATTTGTCTACCAATCTATTGATTCAAGAAATTTTAACTTTGAAAATGCTTTAAAGGCTTATTAGCATGTCCTCAAAATATTTTGCAATTTGATGGCATTATCCATCAAGCCCTTTTCTTTTTCCTTGGATTTAAAGGGCCTTTCAGTTGGTTTCTTCGTTGTTTAGTCGTATATACATACCTATAAATGTTGATCATAGGATTAGTATCCCTTCACAAAATAATTAGCCTAATTTTATATTATCTTTCCCACTGCTTTTTTTCTGTGGTAATGTTTTTCTATTCCACAAAAAATAAATCAAGAAAAACTTAGAGAAAAGTGGATTTGGATTTAAAAGGAAAATGTGTTTTTCCACACAAATTATTCAAATTAAAAAAAGAAATAAAAGAACACTTCACTCGTAATGCTAGATATGCATTACTTTTTTTAGGTTCATACAGACCATTCATGATGTTTAATATTAATACTCAAGACCATAGCTTATATGTCATAAAACAAAACAAACAAACAAAATTGCTATCCAAATCAAATCTGATAATATGGAATCAAGGGGAAATGACCTTTCAATGAATGTATCAATAACTACACTTCATCAATATACTCTTTATAGTTCAGAGACTCAGCAGCCTGCTTCATATCCAATTCTCCCAAAAGAAAGACAAAAATATACAGTGACTCACCCAAGCAATACAAGAGGACAAAGACTAGTGCAATTTGTGTTGTCATGGTGATCCAGACGAATTGTGTCTTGTGCACATGATTGCCATTTTATATTATGGTTCTGGAACCTGAGTCACATTGTAGTGGATGAAGTTGTAAAATAACACTGTTATGTGGATATCAGAACTGATACCAATTACTTCTGGAACTACTTTTATCAGGAAGCCTGAGAACCCTCTTCTGATATATTATTGCCATTCTCACAAAGAACTTTTAAACAAATGAAAGAGTCACCCAGAAAACCAAAGTTCTTTGCTAGTTCTTTCATGAAAACCATCAATTCTTTGAGTTTTTGAAAGAACAGGAATAACAGGTGGGTTCATTTATTCTGATTTATTAACAAAATTTAAATACCTGTTACAGCACTGGCGGATACTACACAAAGAGAGTGGAGAATATCAATCAGGCAGATATATGTACATAATTTGTGGAAGGTGACAAGCACAACCGTCTTACTACTCCTGGGCAAGATTATCAGTTACTAGGCATACACTATACACCTGTGTTGCTCAGTTGTCCCTTTGGATAGAACCTCTTGTCTCCATTTTGACATTAAAAAAATTCAAAGGTGTTATAGGTGTGAGTTTGAGCCCCTGGTCTTCGGATTTTAAACTCATGTGGTTTTGGGTTTTGGCACATTTTTTCAGATTCAAGAATCTTCAGGCCCAGCATGCAAACTGGGCCAATTTCATGTGCACTTTACACATTCAATAAGGCTAGAGATTGTATAGAGACAAAGTTTTACATCAAATTAAAACTAGGGTTCGTATAAATATGAAGTTTTATAACTAATTAACACTATTTCTTTATATGTAAAGTTCAGTCTACTTCCCAATTTTTTTTAAGTACAACTTGCCTATCTAAAGAACATGAACCTGTGCTCAAGAATTGTTTTTTCATGAGTTTATTTTTAAATTTTAAATGTAACAAAATCCTAATTACACAGTTTGGTTCTTGTTCCAATTCTAACAAAGGAATGTTAGCTGAAGTCTGAGTCACAAATACATGAACCTGAACCCCCCAACTTTAACCCTACAAACTAGGGAACCTACCTAGACCCTAGGATGAAGGAATAACTTGAATAAGGGCACGAAATGTTTGAGCAAGGTGATAGATAGCTCAATGCAGGTCCAATTCTACTAAAGCCTTCACCCAAGGGCATTACCCAAAATAAAGAAAAAGGCCAATGGATGAGATTAAACAAGATAGATGTGAAATTAGTGATTAAATAAACCCCTGTGATTTCATGAATATTCCTTGTAAATAATAGTTACAAAAGGTACAAACCAATGTTGATGGGTACTGGTTGCAGGTCAGAATTATTGATTCCAATTAGTAAGGGTGTAGTCATGTTAATAGGAAACACAAAACATGTAACCAGCTTTTGATTTTTCATGTTTTAATGTTAAATTTTGTATTAATGTTCCTAGTTTTTAATAATATATTTACATGATAATTTTTTTAATATATTATGAAAACATTTGATAATATGATTGTTGAATTAAAATAATATGGATAGAGCTTCAAAACACCCATTATACATTATAGCCAATGTTTTTTAGAATTTCTTAATCATTGTAAGGACTCTTATTATGACATGGGAAAGAAAAATAAAGAATTTTTTTTCATCTTATTTTAAGGAAGATTCTTTAAACATATATTTATATAGTAATAAGATGAAACACAATCTATTTTTTAAACCAGAACTAGAGATTCTCAATAAAAGTTAAGGGCCACCCAACACTCTTGTAAACCCTCCTTGAACTGAAATATATCCTCGATATTGTGAATGTGAATTACACAAGATAAATGTCTCTCCGTCTAACACTAAAAAAATTTCTTCCAGTGATTGCTTTAGGTAGGATGAAAGAAACCATGGTCGGTGAAATCCTTCATGCACAATCATGGGAGCAATTAGCAACAAGATGACAATGGGAGAAGAAGAGTATTCTTTTGAATATATTTGGGATGTGAAATGGGAAAAAGGACACACAATGTAATTTTTTCTGTTGTCCTCTTCTTATTTTGGAAGGGACAAAAGACTTTATGCCATCACTCTAAAAAATTGTTGTCAATCTGACCTTTTGTAACTTGCCCTAAAAAAGAAGCATGGGACCCCATCAAATGCTGTGTACACCCCTTGTTTGTGGTGGGGCCTTAGGGTGGCTTCAAGTTAGGAGTGCTCCAACTTCATAGTGGGACCTGGCACAACAGGACATGGGAAGCTCATCTTCTTCTACAACCAATTTCTATGGGGTGGGTCCCTTCTGCAACTCAGTTTTTTTTTTTTTCAACTTTTAGGACATCCAAAATAAGTAATTGATTGTTGGAGACTTATGAAAAACCATGGTCTACAATAATAGACTAGGAATAGGCTAGGAATTTCTAGAGCTTTTTTGGGCATTTTTGGTCAAAAGAAATGCATTTTTATTTTTTTCTCATGGAACCTATTATTTTCCCATCACAAAACCTGGAGCTGCTCACCTATTTGAATAGACTATATGGTACACCAAATTACAGTAGATGTACTAGCCATTAGGTTTTTGGGGAGTTTTTGTTGTGAATACAAAATCCCTAAGAAAGAGAAACTTTTCATCAACCCAACTATGGTTCTTTTTTCTCAGATTTTGTTAGACTCCCCCAGCAGTCTTTCATTGACTACCAAGTATTAAACCTAGTCAGATGCATTTTTCTTCTGTTGTTTTTGTCAAAAAGGAGAAGAGTCCATAAGTGGAAAGGATATTAAACAAGTATTTTCTTACTTTTGGACAAATCAAAACATTTTTTTAGTTGGAGTTTTGTTTTAGCTGTTGACCAAAAGATGAATTGATGCCCTCCTCTCACCCCAACATGGGTGAACTATATGAGTGTCTCTTGTCTCCTTAGCTCTTCACCTTTTCTTTTGGTGTCCTTGTTGTCCCAAGTATTTAGAGGTGGACTCAAATGTGGAAATCCCACATTCCACCATAAAAAAGATGACCCATTAGTAAAGTACCCACTTGGTTTGTCGGACACCAACTTTGGTGACGGGGAAAAAAATAGTATTGCCACATGTTACCAAGAAGTGCCATTTTGGTTTGTTGGATGCCAACTTCGATGATGAAAAATGTGTGCACAGTATAGCTACAGAGTTCACAGATTTGGTGATCTTTATTTTCTACCCATATGATAGCTCAGATCGACTACCTTGGAGTCTCAAATGGAATCATTGATTTACAATGATATTGAGAAATTGAGTCCAACTTATACAAGCAGTCACAAGTTGAGAGGAGTTAGCCTTGAACTAAATTATCTTAGCCACAATTGACTATAGAGCAAATCTCACAGTAAAAAAATTTATAAATCCTTCTATACTATGACTATAGACTAAGATAGCAAGCTAGGGATTTTTAATTTTTTTTAGAAATCTAGCAAATTGAGGTCATTTTTTCCAAAGAAAATCCTTTGTTGATGTTGTTGGACCATTTTACATTTATTTAGAAATTTCACAAAAAAAGAAACTGGAAAAGGCAATATTGACAGAATCCTTTTTTTTTTAAATTATTTTTCCTTTTTTTTAAATGATTATTTTATGAAACTTACCAATACTCCAATATGTACATTGGCTAAGTTATGTTGTTCTATTCTTTACAATGTTATATATACAAGGGAAATATTCATGATTATATGAAGAACACACTCAACCCACATGAAAACACCTAAGGGACCAAAGATGTCTTAGTTACAATGCATTTGAAAAACCTTCAACATTTGGAATTAAACCTAAGGTTATTTTCAAAGCAACATTCTAAGGTTCACTCAATTGTACTAGGCCAAGAAAAATGTAAGTCAGGGATAGGTGAGCAACAAAGGAGTCCAATGTTGCAACCCAACACATATGGAACCAGCCTCAGAAAAGAGTTCATACCTACAACATGAGCAATTGGCCTTTTGTCGCACAAACTCCAGCCAGTTTTAAAGTTTTGAGCTGGATAGTTTGAATATGTCAGGTTTTCAACCTAGTCAAGGTTGCTACACATTTCCTTGGACATTAATATGCCTGAAAGTGGTAACCAACCAAGGAGCCCCATGTTGCAACCAACCATATTAGAGAATCCACCTTAGAGAAGATGTAATATGTATCTTCCACAAAGATAAAAAAAAGAGGGTCTTCTTACCATGCAAACAACCCCACTAATTCCAAGGTTTTACCAACACATAGTCAAAATAGGTCATTTCTCAACAGAATCATCGGGTTGCCAGCATTTCAGAGAATGCCATGCCTTAAAGTGTTGGGATATCCAACAAGAGACATGCTCAAAGTAACTTAGTGGGAATGAGATGTGTAGCATGCAAAGCACACCTTTTGTGTTTTTTCTCTTTTCGATGACAAAATTAACCAGAAATTCATTTCCAAAAGAAATTTGGCTTTTTTCTTTCCATCTGTCAGAAACACAAAACCAAACTTCATTCTCAAGGAATGGAAAACACTTTCTGACCGTCAACATGTAATATCAAGATCAATACTCATCTTACTCTCATCAAAGTGAAGATGTTATGTCTATGTGATGATTGTTTTGTTGGATTGCACAAATTATAAAGCATGTTTGACTTGAATTGCAAGAATATTAGTTTCAATGGGAAGAAAGTCCTAAGTTCTCCAGACACACTCTCTTCTTTGCTTTTGTGTTTTGCCATTGTTCATATATCTTGACAACATCAACAACAGTCATTGCAAAATTGCCTCCACAATATGTAGGCATTATTAAATCTTTGTTAGATTTATATTTGGCTCATTCGAATGATCATGTGCCACATGAGGCACATGCATGGGTGTGGTAGTCAGGCTGTTGCCACCTTCACCTTTTGTGTATCATAAGTCACTCAGCTTTTCATACCTGATCATTGTTGTGATATCAACTTTCTGATAAGCTATTTTGTTCTCCGTAGTGGTGATTGACATCCTTTATGATCTATACACATCTTGGATTTGGAATTATCACTTGGGTTGACACCAGGTTTGTTTGAAGTTCAAGTGTGTTCCAAACAATTTATCACACATCATGTATGAACTATGGACAAGTGTTTGCTATGTACAAGGCTGTAACCCTGATATCTAGACTTGGACTGGTCCTGGTATCAACCAGACTGGTATGACCTGAGGCAAATACCAGCCTCATACCCATACCTGCCTGGTAGAGATTTCAGGTCATACCAGTTTAATACCAAGGCTAAATTGGTCTCAATATCAAGTATATACCTGCCACATACCAGGCAAAAATGAGCCGTAGACCCTAATACCTTTTGGACAAGGCTGGTATGACTATGTTTGAATCATGTTGTTTTCTTACTATTTCTAACGTTTCCTGTTTCAGCAAAGCTTTGAGAGGAAGCTTTGGCTTCACTATGCATGGAGAAATTTGATCTTTTGACTCATATTTCTCCCTTTTCTCTTCTTGTACTCTTCTTCTTTTCTTGTTCTCCTTATAAAGTCTTCTTCCTTTTCCTTCATAGTACTATTCTTTCCCCCCACAGCCCTTAGGCTTCTGCTACTTGTATTTTCATTAAGTCCTCTTCCTTTTCCATTCCTCCAATCACACCAGATTGTTTTTCTGAAAGACTATACTGGATCATGTATTCACCCCCTTGCAACAGACTTTGCAATAGTTCCATAGTAAATAAAAATTACATGGAAACCTATTCTGCAGAAATATGAGCATTTTTTACATGGACAAACTCTGTTAACAGAAACTGCCACCAAGGTGGCAGATTATGCACATCATTAATCAGCCCAGGTCTGCTCTAGAGCATTGCTCTAAAATATAACCAGTGTTTCCACTGTTGATGCACATTAATGAATTATATTTCAAATATAGAAAATTATTCATATTTGTTCTGTATTTTACTTTTAAGCTTTTAGTAGCATTCCTGAATAGTGAAATCAGCATACCACAAATGATCCCAGAAAAACTTGTAAAAACACCAGAGTAAAGGTGTGTTCACACTTGATGTTAGCGACTCAAGTGTTATGTCCCTTAACACTGTGCTAGCCATTCAAGACTTAAACCTAGTGATCATGAAATTTTTATGTTAAGCTAGCACTCTTAAGCTAGAACCCATTTACCATTGGGTGCCACCTAGGATGCCACCTAGATTTTCATTTAACACGGACTTAACATCAAGTGTGAATGCACCATAAGACCCCAAATCCAATTGCATATATAAAATGGGAGTGATAGTTGCAAATAATAGTATTAAAATCAAATAACCCCCCTACAAATTTGGCTTAAGCATCTAGTTTTGACATATTATTCCCATTCAAGTATTGAATTTGTCTATCAATGAGTCCAAAATTTGTCTCCTATGGACTTAGAAACAAGTTTTGTATACTCATGCATTTGGACATTGGATTATCAAATATCAATTTATGCACTTTGATCTAAACAAGCATCCAAATGTTGGAAATTTGAAATTATTAAAGTGAATATCGCATCTTTTGTGTCTTTTCTAAATTGCCTCAGGTGAGCCCAGCCTAGTAGGTTCCTTGATACCAGTGCATAGATAGACCCATACTATGTACCAAGCCCACATCGGGTATCAATAGGGTATCACCATATGGGGTAATAAAACTAGTATCATATCAATATTATAACAAAGTTGTTGGTCCAGTTTGGTTCAGTTTTTTGATACAAGACCAGTCTCAGGTTTTATTTGAAGGCTCCATGCGATATATGCCCAACAATGGTTTGTACTCAAGGTAATCTAACTACAAGTATCACTAATCATGGCTTTCAGCTTATATGTATTTGACAATAGCAGGTTCTTAGATTACACAATTATCTAGTATTATGACTAAATAGGTATTGGGTATATTCACAAATTAAGGAACCACTTGATGTGTACCAGTGTTCTTTTATTCAATTTTGTGATGTTGCTCAAGTGGCAATAGTTCATATGTATGTTTAGCCAATTTTGGGTGATATTTCAAATATGAAAGTATAAAATCTTAAGTATCATTTCATATTGTAGACAATTGTTACAAATTTTTGGAACCTTTTTTCTGGTGAATGTTTTTCAAAAAATCAAGGAATTTGGAACAGAATTTTTTTTTGAAAATATTTTTCTCAAAATGGCAAAAAATCACTCAAAAAACATCATTGATGTGTAACCATTTCTTAGATTTACATAATTAAAATCATCTTTAATTTCAAGTTTCTTGAATGTTCAATAAATTTATACAAAAATTTAATTTTGTATATCAATGTAGCATTTGGATAAATTTGAAAATAGCCCAATGAGTATAAAATACTGAAAAGAAAACTTTAAACACTACTTAATTGTTATATAAGCATCATTTAAACATTTGTTGGCCCAATCTTGAATTGACACAAGAAACATTTTGAGATCATTTAAGGATCATCTAATGATAGCCTTAACATCCACATTGGATTAACTTGTGAATGTGCCCCATTAAACTTTGTCTCTACATTGAAAACCATGCCCATTACAAAATTAAATCAAGAATCAAATACTGCAATATTGTATCTGGTTCAACTATCACCACTTGATTGCTGTATTTCTCAAAATCAAGTTCGGCAATACAAATGATAATTTATGAAATGTTCACCTTGAAAATAACATATTTGAAAATAATGACAAATAATTGCACTTAAGTTCAAAATGAAAGATCCCATTAAAAAGAGAAGCACTACACAATTTTCTTTTATCATCATACTTCTAGGATGGAAGTAGCAGAGACTCCACTGTATCCAACAATCTAACTAAGTCATAATAGACAATGGAATTGATGTTAAGCATAGTTAAGAAAATGATTGATAAATCACCTACTTATTTTGTCCCAAGATGTTAATTCAATCCCTCGTTAGATTTGTGTCATTGCTCCTTCATTCCAAAGTGAAGATCCCAATCTAGGGGACTTAGACATGGCCTTCAAGCCCTTTGTTGTAAAGTGAATAACAAAATAGGGTAGGTCCCATCCAACATGCTACCTAGGGAATGGAGGAACTTGATGATGTCCACAAAAGCTAGGTAAGCTCACAAGAACTGAGGGACAAAACGACACAAAATGCAAGGAAGAAAGTGGGCCACCAACTGCATAGAGGTTGTGCCCAGGACCCTGGGGGCTTGGATGGGACAGGGGCAGTTCACCAATTCTATGGCCTATTATGGTCATGCTTACCTGAATGAATAGCACTCTCCTCAGTCATGGCCTTCAATTTTTTAGTTTATTATTACCGCAAGGATCATCCCCACACATGGGCTTCCTTCTTGCTACCAGATGTTCTCAAACATGCACTCAAACCAAGCTGTCTAATGGCTGCTCACTCTAGACTGGACTAAAAGCACTCTGAGATTCAATTTCCCATGTGTATTTGGAGGCCACCTTACACCTAGAAATATCTCTCCTAGAAAAGAGGAGGTATGTTGCACCTAGTCCTTAAGAGTGGGACAGATCTTACACCTATAAAGGCATATTACACCTATTGATAGGTTTAAGATCTGTCCCACTCTTAAGGAGTAGAGTAAGAACCATACCTCTCATACAACTTGTGATATAAGTATGTTTATATTCATTTTAGTGTTTGTCTTGTGCATTATGGTGGCTAAAGCCCATAGGTCACAAACATTTGTAGGATGTAAGGCCAAACATTACTATCACCTCATCCTAAGCCCTTATTTTGAGAATGCTCCCATCCTAGGGTTTTATTGCACACATAATGAGCTAAGCCAATTTTCTTAGTGCAATTGAAGGGCCTGTTTAAGGTTTAAATTGTGCCTTTACAAAGGCTAGGTGTTTGGAAAAATGAAACAATTGATAAAATCATGGCAAATTTCACTAAACAAAATGCCCAGCACAAGGGGAAACAAAAGAACAAAGAGAGATGACAAAGAGAGATGATGCAAGTTTGAGCCAAAGAGCAAAAGGGTGCAAACAAGATACAATGACTCACTGTTGTTACTTTAAACAAGGACTCCATGTCTTTTTGTTCAAAAAGAACTTTTTCATATGAATGAATTTTTGAGCGATACCTTTTGCAAATTGTTATAAAAAATATTTATAATTGTCTCAATACATGATTTGTTTAAATCATTTTTCAATAAATATGAATTCTTAAAAGTGTGTAGATTTTTGTAGATTTCGTGTTATGTTTTTTTAAAAAATCAAATTATAACCAAAACAATTTGCATTTTTTATTTGTATATAATAAATTACAACTTTTCTTAACACATCATGTACATTACATTCCATTCATATATGTTAAAGGACTCTTGAACTTTAAAACTTTGGATCAATTTTGAAATGTTTTTAAAGGTATGAATGTTTTTTGAATGTGATTAATAGGTTTTTTTTCCATCGAAATAATTTTATTATATGAATCCTTATGATAACCCTTTATGAAATTGATTCCTTTTAGGGTGCAATCACAATCCAATGAGTCAAAATAGGCATTGGACTGCCAAAAGAACAATCAAAATTGGATAAATATTTATTTTTTTATTTAAAATCATGGCAATAAGTTTTTTTTTTTCATTGATATGAATGTCAAGGAATTCAAACCAAAAATTCATTTGATAAAATTTTAAGTTTAAATTTTGATTTAAGACCTTTGAAAGTGAACACCTATGGTGTTAGAAAAAAATCAACTTTGCAAAGGATTATTAAAAGGAATCATATAATAAACACATTTTATGGGAAAATAACTACGAGGATAAAGACCTATTTGCCACTTTGAAAAATTGCTCATACCCTAGAATATGTGAAATTTTAAAACTTTAAAAATTCAAATAACTTTTCAAAATTGATCCCAAATTTTAGAACTTTCAAAGTCTTTTATCACATATAAATGAGGTAGAATCTACACGATTTGTTAAAATAATTTGTAGCTTATTATTTTAAAAAACATAAAAATGAAAAAAAATAATTTTTGGTTAGGATTTGAAATTGTTATCATTTTTTTAAACATATCATTAAATTTACAAGGAAAAGGACACTTTCAAAAACTCACATTTATTCAAAAATGATAAACAAAAAATAATTCATATACTAACACAACTATAAACATTTATTATAACAAATTTCCAAAAATAATTCAAAATTCATTTGTATGAAAAAAAAATTGGGAAAAAAAACATGCAGTTTTTTTATAAACTAATCATGTTGGTTCATTGTATCTTGTTTGCACCCTTTGACACAATAGGTGTTCACTTTCAAATGTCCTAATCAAAAAATAAACCTAAAATTTCATCAATTTTTGGTTTTAATTCCCTGACATTCATATGATGAACAAACAATAATTTGTCATGATTGCCATGGTTTTAAATGGCAAAACACAAAAAAAAAAATTGATTATGACTAGTTTTGTTTATGGTTCAACACATTTTTTGGCTCACTAGATTGTGACTACACCCAAAACCCGAAAGCAGGTTAATAAAAGTTAAAAGAAAATATCACATTCCAAAACCCCAATTAGTCACAAAAAGCATATATTTTTTTAAAAGGATGAAAAATATGAAAGAACGATGAAATTAAAAGAGCCTTCACTTGTAACAACAACACACCTCAAAATAGAAGCAACATAAGCTCTTTGCAAAGCTATTAGCAAGGTGAGCCCAACTTTGAGTGGTACCGATAGGAATGTCACACCTTGATTTTCTTAACCCCATCAAACTTTAAAAAATCGTAGGAAACATTTAAATATATATATTTTAAAAAATTTACTTAGTACATATTAAGTTCCATAGATTAAGAATATTGTGTATTTTGATATTCCTAATCATTACATTTAGAAAAAGTTTCAAGAACATAACATTGGAACTCCTTTCCTTGAATTTTTTGGTAAGAGCACAAATTTGAAACATGATTTGATAATTTCTTGGGAATATTTTTCTTTAAATGATTTTGAGGTCATTTTATTTTTAAATGTTTATCAAGCAATTAATTGATTAAATATAATTTAATTATGAATTTTCAAAGTTAAATTTATCAATTTTTGAAATTGTCATTTTAATTAGGAATACAAATTTTTAACAATTTCTAAATATATGTATTCCAAAATAAACAGCCATATATTAGTGCATGCAATGGAGAAACATGAGTAGAAGAAAATTTATAATTGTGAAAATATTTAAAGAAAAGAACCCGAGAAAATGATTTGGCCATTTTTCGTTCGTTAACTATTCCTTAAGGTGGTTCCTAATAGTACCACCCAAGGATGGGTTCACCCAACACCTTTTACCTATAGAAAACATGCAAAATAGCAAAAAGGGACCAAACCAATTAACACATCAATGAAGAAAATTGTTTGCTTATTGGTGCAAACAACCAAAAACCTCTATGGCAAGGAAAAGAAATGCATCCTTTAAATGCCAATTATGGTAAAATCCTTTTTGTTTTTAGGGTGCCCTTGTCATGGCCACCTCACAAAAGGAAGTGACATGTGAACCTATTTTTTTCAAATGAAATTGGCAATGACAACATTGACCTATAAGGTGCAAATGCCATCAACCCACCAACTATAAAACTAAAGGGAGGGCAACAAAAGGACATGAATTTA
>Ga0209208_10000968_pt1 | contig 39511 bp, 40 predicted proteins | sample S1TSphfallax_3_FD_187694 | JGI IMG/M metagenome (GOLD analysis project Ga0209208, IMG submission 187694) | Host-associated microbial communities from peat moss isolated from Minnesota, USA - S1T2_Fd - Sphagnum fallax MG (SPAdes) (version 2) | ecosystem: Host-associated > Plants > Peat moss >... | reverse complement strand
AAGAGAAAAAAAAACATGTTAATTTCTTGAAATATTTTCAACATATTCAAATGAAATAACACATATTCACATTTGTATGAAATTACATGTAAAAATGTGTATGAAATTGGAAAGACATAATTAAAGATTTTTTATTTTTATTTTTTTTGAAAGGACACAAAAATTTCAAAAGACATTGAAAAAAATAAAATAAAAAAATCTTTTTCGATATCTTAGAATCCATAAGGACATTGTGGAGAGCAGAGCAGAGCGAAGTGTCTGGGCGGAGCGGATATGCAAGTCCGCTCTCACTTCGGCCTCTGAGCGGGAGCGGAAGCCCGGCTGTCAGTGCTCCTTTTCGCGGCTGATCGGACGAATTCAAGCGTATCTGCGTAGTCCTTCAGTTTCAGGGTTTGTTGTTAAGGAATGGAAAGCAAACAGGAAAGGAAGGAGTGTTGGGGTTTTTTGAGTGTTAGGGTTTGGTATGCTTTGTGGAAGTGGTGAAGGATTTTTGTTGCCAAGGGAAGGGAAGTGAAGGAAAGAAAGAGGGAGGAAACAACAATGCGGATGGTAGGATTGACTGGAGGGATTGCATCAGGGAAAAGCACTGTATCAAGACAGCTTCAAGCTCAAGGAATCCCTGTCATCGATGCTGATAAAGTTGCACAGGTTGGTCTGTCATTCTTCCTTCCTTCCTTTCTTTCTTCCTTCCTACTCTCTCTCTCTCTCTCACCTTGCAGGGGAAAGAAAACCTTCGATTCAAGTTACTGGCAGGAATTTGAGAAGCAACCGCTTTCTTGTCTTTGAGATTGAACAAGCTACGGGATTGAGAGTCGGTCAGCAGGTGGACATATTCCTAGTTTTGAGTGAAGATTGAATTCGGTTTTTCTTATGTCTAGGAATGCAACAAAAGGTGGATGTGATGTGACTGAAGGAAATCTGATATTTTTTTCTTGCTTGCTACCTATCTACCACAGGCTGCGTTGAGGAAAAATACGTGGGGCTGGAGACGAGTGGTGGCAGTTTTTGGAAATGGCATATTGCAAGAGAATGGAGAAGTGGATCGTGCAAAGCTTGGAGAGATTGTGTTCTCTGATGCTGCCAAACGAAAGCAGCTCAACAGGTTTGTTTTTTCTTTTTGCTATTTTGTTTCCCTTGAATTTTGAACCTTCAAAAATACATCAGAGAATGTTCAAAATTCAAGGATCCTATTTCCTTCAAGGCATCCTGTTTTGGACATGCTAAAGAGTTTCCCAGTTTAATGCTGATTTTGATTGATTGACAGCTAAATTGGAAGGCTTTTTTTACTCAGTTTTGTTGAAACTTTTTGTTTCTGTGATTTAAGAGACTTCAAATCGCTCATACAAAATGGATACAAGTGAGACATCCCACTGTTGTGGAAATTGCAAAACATGAAATTGCCATCCTCTTTCTGCAATTGATGCTCACTATGTGCTTGCTTAGATGCTTGCTTGTACAGGGAAGAAGCTCAAATGAATGAAGCCTATCCTTGCAAGTTAGTTGCAGCTTGAGCAAGGATTAAGTTTTTGGATAACCTATGTCTCTTGAGTGCTATCCAACATCATGACCGAGTCTTTGCATTGCATCAGGAAATGTGATAGAAGCTCAGGATGTAGATTCTGTATACTGGTTTGTCTGAAATTTTAGGTGGATTGTTATGTACGTATTTACACCCACCATTGTCAGGAGCTGATGAAGTCAGTGGGCAGTCATGGCAGCTTGCCACTGCTATTCATGATGGAGGTGACGATGGTCAGATACTTAGTGAGCGACTCCCACAAAGTTTTATGACTCATCACTGCTATTCATGATGAAGATGATCTTGGTCTGATACTTAGTGAGTGACTCTCACAAAGTTTTCTGACTGCCCTTATTGTCACATACCTTCAAAGTGTTTGTTTTGGAGATTTCTTGGCAACTCTCATAGATGTGTGTCTGCCTCTGGTGGAGTGATTTGTTTTGAGGGATCCTTACGTACCCATGGGCCGTGTGGGTGATGTGGTATTTTCAGAGCCATGGAACCATGCATTATGTTGGGGCTTTTGTATGAAATACTGAAGCATTGGATACTCGGGACTTCAGTGGTGGTATTGGATGTGCCGCTGTTGTTCGAGGCTAAGATTGATTGGCTCACACGACCCATAATCGTAGTATGGGTTGATGATCTCACCCAAGAAACTCGCTTGATGGCTCGAGACAACAGCTCCAAGGAGCAAGCTCGCAACCGCATCACTTCACAGCTCCCACTGGATGTGAAACGTGCCCGTGCTGACATTGTGATAGACAACTCCGGTTCCTTGGAGCAAACTAAAGTACTTGTCAATGAGCTGAAGAAGACAATCACTGCCCCTCCTTCTTGGAAAGAGCTTCTCTTTTCACGGTTTGGTGTTGCTGCCATGGTGATAGGCGTCATCACCATTACTGCTGCAAGATTGCAGTAAAATCAAAAAACAACAGGTGATCAGTAAATTACATTGATTATTAGGGAAATTTGGATTTTAGTAACTGATTTTGGGTTTTTTAATTTTAATGTCTAAAATTTCTGTAGAGATTTTAAAGCCATACTGATGCCAAGGTACAAGGTAAATGTTGAAGCTACCAAACTTGGGTTCACGAAATTGTTAAACCTTAGATCAGATGCAGTCAGACTCAGTATGTGGGACTTTTATCAGTGTCTACCACATCCAAATAATTGTGCAAGTTATTCCCGCATCCTCATTGATAGACATGAAATCTCTGATAGTGTGCAGGTCAATCAAATGTCGCCAGATGGGCCAATTACTGTAGTACCTTGGCACCTTCAACACTAATTATACTGTTTTCAGAAATGTTGAAATTTTTACCAAAAACTTCTGAAGGAAAGATACAGAATCTTTCACAAATCTTCTTGAATGTTCCATTTTTTATGTGGAATCTTCAAAATAAAATAACCATTCAACAGTAAAACATTGAACTTGCAATGGCATTACAATATTCTTGTGATCATATTTTTGCACTGGCTCTTTATGTTGTATCCTGTGCATATTTAGAGGTCCAAACAACAGTTCTTGCCATGTAAAGTCTGAACATCATTCGATTATTATATATTACTGCTGGCAGACTTGTTCTTAATGTCCAAAAATAATAACAAATTTCAAAATTTTGGTTTTTGAAAATCCACAATGGATTTGTAAATTGTTTATCTTGATGGTTTGCCAATTATGAATCGAAACAAAATCTACAGAATTATGTTGGACGTTTTGCAATTTTGCTATGGCATTCACAAAATTTGAGACAAGCTTTTTTGGTGGATCTACAATGAATGTGATTATAATAACAAAATGCTAATTGTTATTAAACAATCATCAATGGTTGTGAAACATTGCCATTTTGCAAATAAAATCTTTGATTTGCGATGGATGAAATCGACTCACATTGAAAATAAATTGTATTATCCTTAATTTGGAACCATAAACATGTTTAAAATATATTTGTTATCACCAAGATTTCACATAATCAGACAAACCTTAACGACTTTTAAGGCTTGAAAAGTCACAAACATGAAGAAAGGAAAAGAAAAGAAAAGAAAAAGGTCTTGAAACATTATGCAAAACCACAAACATTTCATGTTCTCAAGTGCCAACAAAAAGGCCCACTAATTTAAATGAATTAACACATTATAAATGCACTTAAGGTTTTTCTAATTAATAATCAATATGACAACACAATTTATGTTATGGATCTTAATTTTTGGATTTGACCTAATTTATTTCGAATTTTCTAACAATATAAGGGATTATGCAAAAAAATTCCATGTATTAGTTTTTTGAATTTTCTCATCACTAAAATGTAATATATATATCCTTCAAGTTTGAAATAGGTGAATCAAAATTTATGAACTTTTGAGGATGTTTATTGTTCTTCAATATTTACATAAATGGTTATATAATTAATTTTGTGATTTCATGTTTCATTTATTAAAGCAACATACTTTCAGCAAAATTACATTATACATTTTCCACTTAACATGTTCCTATCATCATAAAATTTTGACCAATAAATATTTGACCTATTTTTTTTAAGTAAGGTAAAAAATTAAGAAGAAAGTATGTTGTATTGAATTCCTCATAGGAACCAATGCTCATTAATAACAAGAATTACATCTACATCATTTTTAGTGTTGGAAACAAATAAATAAGCAAATAAATAGAAAGGACTTGAGTGCATCATCCATGTATTAATAACAAAACATTAATGTTACTAACCCATCGTGGGTTTGTATTGTATTGCATTTGTTTGATAACTTTCAACTTAATTTATTTTTTGCTTGACATGTACCACCTTCTAAATCCTAGATTGAGGGTTTATTGAAAAAATAAAATTCAGTAGTTGTTTTTGTTAATGCCCAATTTTAATAACATTTCTTCTTGTTGTTTGATATAATTTGGACCCACATGAATAGTGTGGTAGTAGATGCATAAAATTTTATGCCATGATTAAATATAATCCACATAATGTTGTGATGAAATATGTTAAAATGAATAAATTATGATTGTGTAGGCTTGTCAAGTAGATCACCAAAAACTATTTTTAGATGTTAATTTAATTCCTTGCCATATGTAATTGAAGTTTATGATTTCAACATTATTTTTAGGCATTATTTTGGCTCATTGTCATTTATGCTTAAGGTTAGTAACTGGTCATGTTACATGATATAGTTGTTTTGTGTTAAATTTGATGCAACCTAGATTGATTCTGGCATGAAATATTATCATGCCATGTTAATCTTTTCAAATTTTATAGACACGTTATACATATTAATAGTTTAATATTTGTAGAGAAAAAATATGTAAGAGATCTTTGAAAAAGTCCTTGGCAAAAGAATGAAAATTCAAAACTTGTAATGAAATGAAAGTTCTTTGAGTCATAAAGAGATGTGTTGGGCATGATTCTTGTTTTTACAATAAAGAGGTGGATGGGGTAGATTTGCATTGATGTTTCTCTTCTCTTTCTTTTTTCTTCCACATTATTATTTATTTATTCTACCAAGGTAGATAGATTTGATGATGGACTTCAACTTTTTCCCTTTACATTTTTGGTTACATTGTTGGGACTTGTCAACATTAGTAGGAGAAAGGGTAGAAGGAAATAAAGGTCATATTTAGGAATTTAAATCAAACACTTCCTTGAGCTTTTATTTATTCCTTTCAAATTGAAGTTGTATGTCAAATAAAGGTTGAAATGATAATAATTATATAAAGAAAATTTGGGAATGAATATGCACATTTTGTATTGAAGTCCCCTAGACCCTTTATCATGCTTATAATTTGTTTTTTGTGAGTTTAGATCACAATTTATGTTTGAATCATAATTTTAAAAAATTTGAAAATTAAAAAAAAAGATCTATGAATACATTTTATTATGTGGACTAGTTCAAGTTGAAGATCATTGAGGGTGTTCATTTAATGTTCATGCTTTCAATGGCAAAGGTGATTTGCATGGTTGACCATAAAACTAAAGAAAGGCAACTTATGAAAGTTGTTGATCCATAAGGAATTAAACCTTTTACTCATCCTATTTGATGATAAATAAATAAAATTAAAAACATCAAAGGGAATTGGATCTAGTTAGGATATATCATAATTCCCACAACTTAGTCATTTTGCTTTTAGAGTTTCTAAACTAAAAGTTAGGAAGGTGCAAACACACTACAAAGAGCCAAGTGCACCAAGGTCAAAATCATTTTCAAAGATTGCATTCAACACATGACATTCTTATGTTAGTCTATTTTCCTAAATCTTGCATATTTCATACCCAATTTATAACTATGTGTTAGATATACTTCCTTTTTTACTACATTTTGGTCTATACCATTTATATTATGCATCCATGTTTTGAATAACAGACAAATGAATAATTTTTGTTCAAGACACTTTTTTTTTAATTCATAATTTCAAAATTCAAAAGCATGTTTGAAACAAAGTGCTCAAATGTGTTTTTAAATGAATTTCACCAATTTCAAATGTTTTTTTCAACCATCAATATTAATATCCTCTCCAATTTTGAGAGGAAATGGTGCACATTTGATAACCAAAAAAAAAGTTTGAAAAAATATATATTGTCCATGACTATTTTGAACATGCAAAAAAACTTTTGAAACATTATCAATTTGCATCAAGTTTTGAACATTGAAACTTCGCAAGTAATGGAACCTAAAAAAGAAAAAAATAGATAATCCAATTTATTATGTTCCCCTTGTGATTTTTGAAATAGACAAAATTGCAATTTTATGCATTATCCACAAACCTTGTGGCTCATTTTACTATGTTTGCCTCAAAAAAATATATATGAAGGATGGTTTGTTAATATTAAACTCATTAATTTCTTAAATTTTTTTGTCATATTCTTAGTGAAGAAAATGAATATAACATTTTAAAAATATTCACAACAAAAAAAATCGTTTCATATTATGCAACATGAATAACAAAATATAAGTGTTACAATTTTTTTATAGTAATAATAGTAATAATAAAATTTAACTACACAATCATCGACACACCATAAGGTAGGAAAAAACATCCAAAAGTGTTGTTACATAAATGTTAATGAAATAACAACACCTTAGTTACCAACCAATTGTCTATTTGTTTAATAGATTGGATCCATCCTCTCTAAACCCATTGGGATTCTAGAGGGATTATTGTAATGAATACTTATTCAAAATTATTATAAATTACAAATTTCTTATAGATCTTGCAATATTGTTCAACTATGAAGATATGGTTTTCTTTTTGTTTGGTAGCCTAGTATTCATCCATAATTTTAAAATGTTTTCCTTGTAACTTATATGTTTGATTCAAAAACAATCAAAAACACCTTTCCCGCAATGTAATTAAAAGTAAACAAAAAAGAATTATACCAACAAATCTACTACTCTCAACACCAACAAACAAACAAACATCCTAACCCTACAATACACCACTCTCCCACAACCTCCTTCTCTTCATGCTTATTTATTTTTCCAAATCTAAATGACTAGAACTTTCAATTTCCATTGAAAGTTCCCTTTCTTCCTTGATTCCTCCACTCTCTCCCAACAATTTTTTTCCTCCCTCTTAATAATCCCTATCTCCTTTGTCCATATGTTCTTACCCTTGATTCCTTATTGTTCATTTTCCCCCCAACCAAATATCATTTTTTCTACATTGTTTCATTTTTCCTTTCACATGATCCTATGCCTTTTTCCTTATGTCTTTCTCATACCTCCTCCATAGTTGTTGAGCTACCTTTAGTTTTGTAGGTGTTGGCATACTAAGGTGTTCACTTTTTTGTGTCATATTTCAATTTTCACAAGGGGTATGTTGAAATTTGAGTTTATGTAACTTTGATATTGTGATAAAAAATTAAAAAGGATTTCAATTTTTATAGTGTGAAACAAATGGTTAACATTGCAAAACATGAAATAAAATAAAATAATTTTATGAATCCAAAATGGACTTTTAAAGTAAGGCCACATGATATGGACTCATAAATGCATTACAACCTATATCAATGGATGCAATTTTTTTGGGTGGAATGGTATTATGAATTTAAGTTTATAATGGACTAATTCCATGGAAAATAGATTGTTTACGTAGTTATGAAAACATGTGACCAAATTGTTGAAAAAGTTTTTGAAAATCACATATTTTCAATTTATTTTATTTTGGGGAACATTGGTGGTAAATAGGATTTTCAATTGATGCCCTTCTTGAATTTGCAAACTATTAGTTTTAAGGATAACGGTTATTGGTTTGAAATTATGATTGTTTTTTTACATTACAAAAATGACAAGTTATGAACACCACATTTGTCATTTTTGAACCACTTTGGTGTGCTTTCACTGTCGTTTTTTACATGACGATAGGTAACTTCCCAGGATTTCATTCCCTCACCCTCTTAAATGATTTTTGTAACTTTTCTCCCATCCTTTTTTTCAATTTACAAAAGCACAAAAAAGAAAATAAAAATAATTCCACCACTAAAAATGGTTATAAAAAAGGTTTAACAATTTAAAAAGAACATGCCCTAATTCTAATAAACATGCCTTAATTTGAATGCACCAATTGGTAGCAATCCAACCATCTTGACGTTTAGTTTTTATGTACAACTCAAAATTGCATACCGACAAAAACATTTATTCATAATTGGAACCTAAAAAAACCATGAAATGGTCATAAAGGTTCCAATGTTCAAAACCACGAGGGATCAAGTTCCTTCATCCAAAACAAGGTTTATTGATTCATCTTATATAAAATGTTTAGCTAATTTAGGATACACCTACCCGACTACTCATGCAAAACTATAATTCAACTTTGACACACCTATGCCAACCTTGCTTTCATTATTATCAAAAGTTCAAAACATAGTCACCTTTTTTCAAAAGTAAAAAAACCAAGATTTGTTTATATGCAACCAAATTCATGTAAACATACTTTAGTTCTATGGTTGTTAATGATGTTAAACTGATTACTCCCACTCAATATAACAAGCTTTAGTTAGTTTTTGCCAAATCTTTTTTATTATATAACTTCCCAGATTTTTAGTTCATTTATTAAGTGCATTAATTTATTTATTTCATTAAAATTTGATTAATTAAGGGTAAACTAGGTTAATTTAATTATTTGGGTTTTATTTTGAACCAATCCAGGTGTGAATGAAGTTAAAGATATTTTGTCGATGGGATATAATCCCATGTTCTATGATCTCAAATCGTTTTTAGTGATTTAAGATTCCAAAAACCATAAATTTTAATGTTTCAGTTTTTTTAATGTTATGTAAGTTTTTTTTTGCACAATTTTTGTTAGGTTTTGCTTTGTGTTTTTTAGGCTTGGATTTTTGTTGTTGTTGTAAGTGAATAGTGTCCCCCATCAACAAATGTGGAAGATTTGAATTCTTATCATGATTCTTGTGCAAATCGTAAAAAATGAAATATTTGTGTCACATGATTTATGTATTTCCACTTCTTTTTGTTGAGTTACACATGTTGGTTATGTTGTCATCTAATTTTAGGGAATAAAAAGATTACCAAGGTGTGTGACAATTTGTTATGACCTGGGAGAGGGCACATGACTTCATGTTCACCTCTTGGTAATCTATGTTTATTCTTTAGTATGAAACCTTAAGTGAAAGGTTATGTGTTTTCCCACACATGTTTTTTTTGCCATAATGAACATGGGGGCTTTGATTGGTGTAGTTAATGATAGGCATGGCATAATATTACCACTTAATTTTGATCATTGAATAGGTTTTGTTTTACACTTGGTTTGTTTGAACATATTGATTAAATTTTTAGTTAGAGTTAAGTTGTATTGGGATGCATGATTGTAAATATTTTCGGATTTGATCATCAAGATGTCTCATTGTTTAGAGTTGTGGTGAAATTGGGTTAATGATTGTTAAACCACCTTGTGTTCATAATGTGCCCAAATGTTGACCTTTTGAAATGTTTTTGTGAATGCGTGTGTTTTAATAATACAAGTGCAACATCCATAGGTTCATGTTATGGGAATTATGGTTTAAGGGTTATGTTAAACCACAATGTGTTCATCATCCTTTTATATTTAATATATGAAACATAAAAGGTTTACTAGACCTTGGTTATCAAAGATTTTATATTGAACATTCAAGTTAAGGCAAGTTAATATCCACCACAAAAGGGGCATAAGATTCAAGTACAAGGAACATAATTATTACCACTATTGGTTTTACCAAATGGGTTGCGATTCTAACCATTCACATTTGAGAAAAAAATTCAAATTGAAAAAAAAATTTACTTTAAAAGTTTGTCACCGTAATATTGTTTTGGGATATGGAGGACATGTATATAATCACCTAGGGGCCCACCTTTGGATATAATGTACCATTCATGTTATTTTTTCATTCATTAAAAGAAAAACACCTATTTTCGATTAATTTCTACAACTAAATTTTAGTCGCAAAAAACATTTGCGACTAAAATCTTTTTAGTTGTTTTGGACAAGTCACATGCAATATTAGTCGCAAACGACAAAGGGTATTGGATGAAAGGAAAAGTCAACAAATACAAGTTCATCCTTTAATTCCATTGTATATGTATTGTCACATGCTACTAAGATGTGACTATTTTGGTCAATATTGAAAGCAAATGATGTGTTGCCATGTGTCCCAATATTTAATTATTTAAAATTATTATTATTATTATTTTGAAATCATTTGGGATGTTCAATTCACATGTTTGGATGATTTATATTATGACACGTGACCCAATGTAAACATACCATGTGATATTTTAAAATGAACTTAATAAAAAATATTATGTTAAGTTGGTAGGTACATATAGGGTGTTTACAAACTTAGGCTAAATACCTACCTACCTATTTAGGTAAAAAGGTAGGTAGGTCCTACCTTCCTAGGTTAAAATATACCTATTCATATAGGTAGGTACATAGATCGACCTACATGGGTAGGTCAAACTAGATACCTACTTAATTAAATAAGTAGGTTGTGAAGGTAGGTAGTTTAAAATTGTGCATAATTTTATTTTTGTTTTGGGTTAAGCCTTTTGAATAGTTCATCCCATGTGCACACATTTTATAATGTGGAATAAGTGACCACACCCTTTGTTTATATAATGTTCAAACTAGGAAGGGAGAATAAACAATATGGGATAACTTTTGAAGTTGCAACTCCTCACAAACTAAGTTGTAACTTCAAAACTTTTTTCATGCCTTTTTTTTTCGTTTTTAGATTTCTAAACAATTCAAGTACATGGTTCATTAAATAATTAAACAATGATTTAATTAATAATGATTACATTTAACATATATTTAAAATATAACTATACATTACAAATATGAAGTTTTCATTATCAATTATTTAAATAATTAATAATTTCTTAATATTTAATTAACTAACTATCTAGTTACTCACAACTTGTTAATACATAATTCATAGATAAATAAATAATAAATATTTAAAAAATCCTTTATTAAAAAAATCTGGTTGATTATAGATATATAATTAAATTAAAAATAAATAATCATTATATGAAACACCTGTTATAAATGTTTATTTCCAAATTAAAAAATATTGAACAAATAATTGCTATTAAAAAAATCATCGCACAAATTATTTAATTTAAAAATAACATTAAGCTAATCACTGTAATTATTATATAATTACATTTATTTTTGTAAATTTTTGTTTTATTGGTAATTAATAACTATAATTACAATAATATGTTTTTTTTGATATTTTTTAATTACTTAATTTCTATTTTAGAAAAAAAAATTACTATATAATAATTCCTGCAATTATAATTATTACAATAATTATTTTAACTGCATTATGTATTTTCAAAATTTTAATTCAGATTTAAAGTTATAAATTACAAATTTTGAATAATTATTTTCAATTAGACAATACTTGTGAAATTAATATAATCAATTTTCATATGAAATAATTACAAAGATTTTAAAGTAATGTAACATTTATTACAGTAATTGATTTATTTTAATGTACGAATATAAATTATATAATGTAAAAATCTATGTTGTAACTATATATATATAATATAATTATTAATAAAAGTGATGTATTATGGACAACTAGTTACAAGAGATAAATATTTTAGTTTATTATATTAAAATCCATATAATTATGGTCAAAAGTTATTTATTTTAATTAAATTAAGATGATTTAAGAAACTTGAATAAGAAATAAATTTATAAATTATTATAATAAAGTTTAAATATAAGTTAATTATGCGAGTATTGTAATTATAACTTACAAATAAATTAAGTAATTACAATGATTTTACAATGATTTCATGTTATTATAGAATAATAATCGTTAATATGTTTTTTTAATACGAACAATTTACTGTAGATAAATAATAACGAGTAATAAATATTAATTTCTAGTGTATTTTTAAAAAATTACATCAACATTGGTCATTATTTTAAGATTATTATAGAAATTTGAAATAAAAATCTTAATTATAGGAAATAACTTTTCAATTATGATACAATCTTTTTAAAACTATTATTAAAACATATGTGTAGTAAATAATTATTTATTATAATTATTTTAAATTCTCAATAAAACTATTTTAAATGTTTAGGATGTAGTAACAATTATATATTGTAAGTACATAATTAAATTTTCTAGTATATTTGAATGTATTTTTTATAATTGTAAAAATTAAGGTAATTCATTTAATTATAGCGGAAATATTCATATTTTAAATTATAAATTATTTATAAAATTATAAATTATGTGTTTATTATAATTAATGTATAAGTAAAATAATTATTATGATTTTATAGTGATTATACATTTATTATAGTAATTTTATTGCTTATTAAAAATATAAAAATATTTATTATAATAATCTATGTTGGAATATATTTAATTTATTTAAAATTATAAATAACAAATGTTATCAAATTAGTATAATTGTAATAATAATATCAACGAGTTTGATAACAATAAAAATACTATGAATATTTTGAATAATAATTTGAAATATAAACTAAAAGTTATGAATTTTAAGTTTAATCACAAATCAAATATTTTTTTATAATTGATGTATATAGACATATGTCAATTGTGATTAAACACCATTTCACTTGCAAATAATGGGATTTTAAATGGGTATTTTTTGATGATAAATCCAACACATATATAGGTGTAAATTAGTTTAGTCGTAGACTAGTTGCGGGGTAGTCATAGGTGATTCGGTTGATGTTAGCATGATGTCACATTAATTGTAAAGGGCAAAAAATGAATTGCAAAAAAACAAATAATTGAAGGTAGTTATAAATGCATTAATCACATATTGGCCTTTTTCTTTTAGTGATTATGTGTTGTGTGTGCGATGACAATAATGATTGTAGGCACGAACATAGGAGCACACATCACATTCTAATTCTAAAACCTACATCTAGACCAAATTGTAAGTCCTTTTTCCAAGAGAAAATATTATAAATATATTTAATACTTATTTTTCATTATGCTCCATAATGTGCAAAACTAGTTAAATAGACCACACCAAAACATGACTTTGCTTATGAATGTCATGCGAATACATATCGTCATACAACATACATCGCTAACATACCATACTCACATACACACACAAACACATAACATGGACGAGAGCATACACAAATACCCGTGTACCACAACTTTCCCCCCTAGTTGGTGGTTAGGTCCCTCTAACTTCCAGGTAGCCTTATACATCTTCTACATATTATACACCTTCGCGGGTGCACGAATCAAAAGGCTGGGTGTTATGTTGCCCCATTGTTAGTTGCCCATCTGCAATCCATACCATGTGAAGATCAAGTCATCTACCCCTCCAAAATACAACGAGGACAAACCCATCGTCCAATGGGAACAACATCCATAGGTGGAGTCATGCACGCCATGTGCCAACCCCTAGAACATCTATCACACACCAATATATGGGTTGCTCCACCTTTAGACCCACACAACATACACCTCAAACCAGCTCGTGCCATTGCCAAACTTGGGTCAATTATACCATCCACATTTGGGAGGTGACATGGCACATAATTACGCACATGGTCCTTCCAAACAACACCATCATGACCCTCCAACATGAGAACTCCATAAGCTAACACCTCTTGCACTCGTAAGATAGTGCAACTTGCCATTACATCTAATGTTGTTGGTGTAATCTATTACAAACAGACATAGTCCCCCACATGGAATTTACGAATCGATGGTCGATAACCTCCACCCTGGATAATTGCATATCGCATGTATCCCTATGTTGAGTAATGGCAAGGTTTTCAAATGTTGTTGGCATAACTCTTCGAAAGAGCTTTGCACATTGAGAACACACCCTCAACCAAATCTCCAAGTCATCAAGGTTCACCACCTCACTAAACTCATGACGAATCATTGTTGGCAAGTCTGGATTTTGGCCGTACAATAGAAAATAAGGTGAGAAGGAAGCCAAGGATGCTTGACGACTAAATCGATATCCCATGGCTAACCATGGTGACTAAATATCCCAATCCCCTAGGTGGCCCTTCTATAAGCCATATTTGCGCAATGCCATTTTCATCGTCTATACCACACGTTCGATTAAACCATCTGCCTCAGGATGATCTTGAGACATGGTTCGGTGATCAATCAATGCCTTGTCACACAAGACTTGAAACTCACCTTAAAACTCTATACCCTGATTGGTCAACACCTCAGCTAGCGCACCAAAATGACTAAGCACTTTATTAAGGAATGCATATGTTATTCCCTCGTTGGATTTGTCTGGGGATGGCACCAACTCAATCCACTTGGAGAAATGTTCCACCATCACCAACACATATCTATTGTGTCGTATCGTCAATGGTAATGGTCCCGCAAAATCCAAACTCTAGCGATAACCCAACCCCATAATAGGAAAGGGGTTATGGTGTAGGGGCATTAAACGATGCCCTCACCTTATCACAAACCATGCAATGTGACACCAATCGTTGCACATTGATGTGCATACCACGCCACCAATATTAACCTAGGAGCAAGCTATATGTATGTTTTACTTTAAAATGCCCAACTCCTCATGGGCATGTCGCACAATACGCCCTTTCTGGGCTAGATGTGGTACAATTCGCACCTTACCATCCTCCCACACTCAGAGTATATGTGTCCCTTCCAACCGATACCTCTTAGTTCGTTGGAGAACACGATCTTTCTCCTTGGCACTCACCATGCCTAACACCATACTAGTCCGTAAATATTCCAACACCAATATATCATCATGAACATCATGGTGACCGGTGCTACCATCCCTAACCTTAGGATCTCAAGACTGGCCATTTACCTTTTGACCAGAGTAAGATGTCACGGGGCCTTCCATATTAGAGTCCACACCTAACAAGCGCAAAAAGGTCGATGCATGCCAACCTGGCACCCATCTCCTCATCAACTTCGCCATGCCATCTAGCTCCAATATTATCCTTTAGGTTAGTGCATGGGTTCCGACTCAACCCATTGGCATCAAAGTTTGCAACTCCAGGTTTATGCACCACCTGGAAGTCATATTCATGTAAAATAAGAGCCCATCGTGCAAGCTTTCCTATAAGCTTATCGGATTCCATCAACCACTTGAACGGTTGGTGATCAGTGACAAGGGTAAACTGTGTGCCAAACAAGTAACACCTGAAATGTGCAACAACCCACACCATTGCTAAACACTCTCCTTCATATGAACTATAGTGTGACTCCGTTGCATTGTTCGAACGACTTGCATAGGCCACCACAAACACAATTTGTAGATGAATCTGGTGCTCCTCCACGATATCACTATACACCACAATATCATTGATATAACACTGGACAAAATCCAACCCTGTTAAAATCCTATCTATCACACGTTGAAACTTGGTAGGCGCGTTCTTCAACCCAAAGGGTAAAAACTTCCACTTATACAAACAATCCTTGCCATGAGAGTTGACGCCCCCAAAATGTTGTCTTGGCTTTGTCCTCCTCTCAAATTGACAACTAATCGTACCTTGTTCAAAGATCAAATGTAGTAAAGACCTTCGCATGTCCCATAACATCAAACACCTCCTCGAGTGTAGGCATGGCATACTTATCGGACTTAGTTTGTCGATTGATAGGAGGGTAGTCTACACACATCCGCCTATGCGTGAATTGCCATGTACATCCTTTTTGGTAGGCATGACAGTGGCTGATGCATACTCACCATGCGACAACTCCATTAATCTAGCTTCCAGTAGATCCAACGTCTAATTCTAAATCAAGTCCCTTTCCATATCATTGTATCTATAGGGACAACGGAAGATTGGCGTGTCACTAGCCAATTCAATCTGTATATTAGGTCCATTCAAAGCACCCAACTCCTTCATATTAAAGGCAAAACAACTCATGTATGCTCTTAGGAATTGCATCAACCATCACTTCTCTCCTCCTATTAGCTTGGGCCCCATCAAAGGCTCCCAAATCTCCTCGGTAGACACACTAGAGGAAGATGACGACACCATGGGTTGTTATGCAAGAACCTTGGGAGAAGTCACATGCTCCTCCATGTCACCCAATGGAACACCATTGGAGCAACAAACTCTTCCAACAGCATGGGCCACAACCTCCACATACTCTCTCAACACGTACATCCCATATACTCCAAGGATGAAAAGTACAACTCTCCTCACCCCTAGTCGATGCCTCTATCGTCACGGTGGGCAGCGAGCTCACAAGAGGTGTAACTACTATAGATGTGGCTTTGAGTCGACGTTGTTCAACCATACCAAGGCTAATAATCCAAGTCAAACAGCTCAGGTCCATAACCTGACCCAACACCTGTCAACGTGAAGCTTCAAAAATAGAAGGGACTGATGTCAATCCTGTAGGAAACCCTATTGCAAGCTCTCTCTCATCGACGTTGGGCTCCACCAACCGTTGTGAACAAGTATCCCATACAAGCCCGAGACCACCCTCCCTATAGGCATGTGACGTTGGAAAATTGACAAATGTGGGTAACGCCATCCTAAGCTGTCTCACTTGGTTCACCACTACCATGGGTGACTTATCAGCAACTTTCACCACCTAAGAATGTCACCCAATATCCAACATACTATCCACTATGAGGTGAGAAAATCGTGACACTGTCTCATATGCCCGTTTCAACACCTCCCTTGGCACCAAATTCATCCACCATAATCGTGGATGATGAGCACACAAGCCAACCCTCATTACATCCAATAAAACCATTGGTCTAATCCAAGATTAGATCTCATGTACACTCACCATCACATGAGACCTAATATCACCCAACAAAGGTACATTCTCCAGAATGTACGTGAGAGCACATGCCTGATGTGTCTGAAAATGGCGTAACACCTTTAACATCTCCTAAAACATATGAGATCGAGGGTCACCACAATTGGCTTGAATATGACCCTGGCATGGCCATCTAGCAATCACCAAATCAATAGGACCAACTTTCACAAGGTTTTGCACCCCCAACAATGCAATGTATGATGGCAAAGCCCACTAATATCCTCGAATAGCTGACCTCGGCAACAACTCAGGGTATCACATCATCAATATTGTAAGATGGTGCAATGAAACCCTCCTTGTGGTCTCATCCTTCTCCACGTAAAGGTATTTTCGAACTAGAATACTCGCTTGAAGCACTGTTGCCAAACAAATGCTAATCCCACCAAATAGATCCAACACATAAATACCCTCAGAAGGATACTCCCACGTTATGGGTGTAGTATCCAATGGAAATAACCCAACATGACCAGAAATAAGAGTTCGTTGTGGAACTTCCTCCTCCTCCACAAACATAAAAGCGTCACACCAAGCTTGTGATACCAAATAATCGGCATCCTGCCATAACACCCCACTCGAATGCCAAAGTGGAACATCCAATGAAGAGGACACTGTTGCAACAAAGCTAAAAACCTCCTCTATATCCTTGTAGATCGGAGTGTCAATGGCTAAAATGTTGCCCTCCAACAAGTCATCTGGCCAAGTGACCACTCCACTAAATCCAGCAACTGATGCCAACACCTCTAGGGGTGACCCTCTTGTTCGAACCCCATAAATAAATCTCACAGGCACATGGTTCATCCGTCCATCCCCAGACTACGAACTAGGTTGGTTTCCGTCCAATAATCCATCTGAAAACCCATGAATACAACACGACACCTCCAACTAATACATCATACGATTCAGATGTTGTAACAACAACAATCACTCCTAACCTAGAGCTATCAGTTGCATGATCCAATCTCATATGCACTGACAATCTTTCACGTGTCATGAAGTGAGACCTATCATTGGCTCCACTAAGTGATGTTTGAATCTAGAATGGGCATGACTCAAGCTTTGACCTCCAAATACCCAAACCAATACATGTTGCCTTCCCAACATCAAGGGTTGTGCACTAGAATCCAACAAAACCCGATGTGGTCTATACATTTAGCTTGTAGGACTCACCAACTGGAAAATACCACTCCGGTTGTCCAACATACATACACTAGGTGTAAGCTTTTCACAAACAATGGCTGGTCGAGTTGGTAATGTGTCCATCTTAGCCGTCATTGCCTGCTAAGGACAATCCACACTTGATATCACGAGTTGTTCCACAACAACATCCCATGCCACAAGTTGACCCACATCAACACCCTCACACACCTCGCCACTTGTAACACAACATTCCCACGTTCACACAATGTGGCCGTTAGTCGAAATACACGAGCTAAGTCAACTCCTGACGCTATCAAATCATTGGCCAAAAATGATGGGGATCCTAACACTAAAGTCACCATCCGCGACATTGCACTCGATGATACATTCATGTCCATTACACATGATGTCGATGTTGTTAGCCCCACTGTCGGCTCGATAGGTGGTGTAGGAACCATGGAAGAAGTCCTAACCACCTTAGACAACAAGAATGATTGGGGAAGCTTGGCTTGTCTACCAGCTTCACCCCTTTATGGATCCAACTCCATAGTTGCCCCACGTGGCTACGAGGCTCGAGTGACGCCTTTCGTCACTACAACGGACACTTCAATTTATGCTACACTAGCCATATAAAAGAGATCATTTCCCCCATAAGATGTGGGAGCCTTGCCTATTGAATGTGATCGATGTTGGAAACTTGCCATGGTAGTAAACCTTTGCTCCAACTGCTCAATCCTAACAACCATAGCTGCCTCTATTGTAGGGGGAGGAGTGGCCATGGGAGGTGCCCCAACTGTTGGTGTACTTCTACCACCTCTACCACCACGACCTCTTTGAACCGCTCCACCACGACCTCCATCACAAGTTGATTTCAATTTTGGGTAAAGGTCAAAACAACACTCAAGAGGGTGGCTGACCCAACCATAGTTATCACATTGAACTTGTGCCAGCTGAAATCCATCAACCAAAGTCCATCCACCACTTTCCTGTGGACAATCCCTCCGAATATGAGCACCACCATGTGTCCAACAAGATTGTCCCTGTTGTTGACCAACAAATGAAGGTAACGGTCTTTGTGCATTCGTCCCTCTGAAACCTGATTAAGGTCGTACCTGACCTCCATAACTCCCACCACCACCACTACGAGGCTGTGAGGTGGATTGTTGTCCACAAGAAATAATAGGTGTATCCTTACTAAATCCAGATGTCACCACCTTCTCCTTCACAATGTTAAGCTCTATCTTTTTAGACAAAACAAACATGCGAGAGAATCATCATTCATGAGAGTCACATCGCATACTTTTCATTGCAACTCCTTGTCCAAAATCCCATACCAAAATTGGACTACTTGAGTTTTTCTCACCCCCTGGGTAATTGCAATCAACCATCGCATATGAGTGTATGCCTCGCGAAGACTCTCACTAGTCTTTTGTTCAAACTCTTGAAGACTCCTCAACTTCTTCGTCTTCACCCCCTTGTAGTTCTTTTTCAGCCTCAAGAAGAATTCTGTGACATGGTTAAACAAAGGTGGGGGAACAACCTGTGTGTTTGTACTAGGAATAGACGGTGTAGTATTACCACCACTAGCAACACCACCGTGAGTAATAGATACATAGGGTGGAGACCAATGTGACTTCCACTTTTCAATCTCAATAGCATGATCTTTTCGAAACTCATGATAATCATCCATCAGAGGACCCTTCAAGTGTTGAAACAATCCCTTCCATGCCAAGAAGGGTGAGAACAATTTGGCGTTACATAACATCTGCATATTGCACCAAGAATCAAACTCTTGAATGAAGTCTTTCAACTCGATGGCGCCCACTGCACCCAAGTAATGTCAGGGGCCCTTCATGGCCCTAGAACCCCCGTCCATATCCCAAATCAATGGGGCCACAATATTGAACGGTAATATGGAAGACTTGTTATTCACGATAAACTTGTCCTCCTCAACAACCGATGATGTGGGTGAAGGTAGCCAATACCTCAACCCACTATGTGTAACTCCACCATCTCCACCATGGTCCCCCACATGACCACGAAACTACTTTGTGATAACCTAATCACTAAACTCGGTACCCAAATTGAATCACCACCAAGTACCATTGACCTCGTGTTCGCACTAACCCTAAAATATATCTTGTACTCTATGGGTATAGGCAACTTGACTTGATCTGAGTGATGACCTTGCTAGATTTCTAAGGTATGTGCCTGGCAAGCAAGCTTGCTTGTTCGCTTGCTCCTTATTCCGCCTCGAATCTGCCCGCTTCGCCTTGCTTTGCTACTAAAAACGAGTATTCAATTCAACCACATAGTTAAATAGCGGTTCAACTTGTCCAAACGACCCATCATAATAAGTCAAAAATGCGCTCCCCATTAGCCAGAAGTTCAATTTCTGGCGAAATCCTTAATCTGCCATAGTTGATGCATTCCTAACTTTTTGAGGGATTCAAATGTGAATCCTAAACAGAAAATAGCAGAAGAGCAAGAAGTCAGGGCACACTCCCTGGTTCGTAGCACTTTGGAGGGGTAGAGGGGTGTGCTAGAGCTCCGAGATGGGATTAGGAAGAATTGACAAGCTTCACTTATTCACACGGGCCTACACAAAACCAACACAAAGTGGTTAGTGCATAGTTAGACCATTTTTGGTGTTAGGACGAGCCACGGGCAACTCAAACTCACAAGACTCACCACAGCCTGGACTTTGGGGAAGCCACCACCTTCCCCCTTATAGTATACTTTGTGCTTCTCTACGAGGCCACATCCAAATGGCATTTTGTCTCGGAACTCCCAAGTGGGAGTCCTAAAATTGCCAAAGTTGGGACTCCTGCGACTTTGGGGGCCCATAACTTCACGTTTAGACGTTGGATTGAAATGAGGTTTAAAGCAAAGTTGTAGCCTCATCGAGAGCTTTCCAACGGTATGTTGCATGCCACCCGCAAGTAAATAAATTGGGTCGATTCTTGACTTTTAATGGTCGGGAGTCAAACTGCCAATTTGACTCTCGACCTTTCTTTTGGCCATAATTTGTGTTTTAGATGTCCAAATGGGTGATACAAGCCAATTTTAGAAATCTACGTTATAATAGCTTTCCAATGATATAAATAACTCCTCAATCCATTGGGTTTCAATCCCTACAATCACTCTCTGAACATTTGGGAGTCCACTGGGACTCCAACTCCCAATGTGGAAGTTCTCTTGGGAGTGTGAGGGTCTATTCCCTCACACTCTCTTACACTCTCGAAAGCATGCGGCATGGCTCTCAGGCTTCCCTTTTGGCCTGCAACCTTGCAACCCTTTGCCTTGGTTGCGAGCCTAAGGCTAGGGTTGCGACAATAGCCAAAAGTTGTGAAATTGGGTTGCAAGCACTCAAATGACCATATTTACACCATTCCTACACTAAATGCCAATTTGTTTTGACTAGAATGCAAAGGACAATCATATTTTCTTTCCCTCCAAAACTCAACTAAAAATATGGTATGTGTGCCAAAATACGACCTAGGAAAAACCGCTAAAAAAACCTGGGCACAAATCTACACAAACTCGAGATCTTTCAAAGGCCAATACTCCCAATTGGCCCCACCAAAAAATCCCAAACAATTCCCAAATATAATTCAGCTTTCAAACAACATATCCATAAAGTTGCAGCACCTAATCTTCCCTGGTTATTCAACTAAAAATCCAGCAACACTTCCACACTAGGTATGCACAAATTAGAAAAACCATCACCATAAAAATGAACATAACGCATAAACCACTTGATGAAAACAAAATATGTTTTGACCAAATTGTAGATTGGTTCTCTAGGTACACTCCTACCAATTTTCAACAACTTTTTTCAAGGAAATTTCCACTTATTTGAAAAATTGATGTCGTTGGAAAATCATCACCAAAAATCGTCAAACCCCAAACCGGCAATTTCAAATGATCATAACTTTTGATTTGCTCAACGAAATCCAACGTTCTTTGGTGCGTTGGAAAGCTTTTTCCAAGGCACTCCTTTTCACACCATCCACTCCCAATTTGGCCACACAATTAGAGAGCGAGATCACAAAACCCCCATGGTTTAGCTATTACCAAAAAACGTAATTCTTTGAGTGAAAATGTCACAAGAAAAATCTACTATCATAAAACTCATGATGCAAACACATATAATCAAGCCAAGACCACTCCACTCAAAGAATCCAAACCGATGCTAACATGACACCATAATTCGGAGTTCCACTAACTCCAACTACTCTTAACGTTCGAGGCTCAACTCAAAGAACTACATTATTTGAGCCCTTTCTCACACTATACCCCCATTCACAACATGAGGGTGGGTCCCACCAGAAGAGCCATTCTCCTGCAACCCTAAACATGGAAACCCTAAGTAGGCATTACTCACTACCATAACACACCATACATAATAGCTAACACACATATGGTCATGACATGAATGACAAGTTAATTTATTGTAAAAGACTTATCACCAACCTTTTCAAGTTCAGAAATAACATTGCCATAATGTTTTCTTTGTAATGATGTTAAACCCAAAATGTAATGCACCTATAACCTAACAAACCCATGGTGAACATTTTATGTTTCAATCTAAAAATAAAAGTAAAGTCATGTCCATTAGGACAATATATGACGCGTTCTTAAGTCCTTCGTTGGACCCACTTGAGGGTCCAACTATGTAGAGTTGTGGAAAGTTGGGACTTGAGGGCCGCTCCCGACTTCTAGCACTAGACAGGGGTAGAGGGGCGTGCTAGAAGTCCCGGGATTAGACTAGGAAGAGGGACTAGATTATCAAGCTTGAATCTGCATCCAAAACCAACCACAAAAGGGTTAGTTCACATTCGGGAACACCCTTGGGTGTTGGGACAAGCCACAGGCACTTTGACACATTTGACTCACCACGGCCCGGACTCGGGGGAAGCCACCACCTTCCCCCATATAGTATTCTTTACAGCTCCTCGCGGGAGCTACATTTGAATGGCACATTTTCCCGAGCCTCCCAAGGAGGAGTCCTGAAACTGTCCCGGGTTGGACTCCCGGGACTTTGGACACTCACAACTCCTGGCTCCAACCTCCGATTGAAGTGAGGTCTAAACCAAAGTTGTAGCTCTCGTTGAGAGCTTTTCAATGCCTCATCGCACTCCATCTGCAGACGTTGGAAAGAGGTCGATTCCCGACTTTTAGTGGTCGGGAGTCAAACTGCCAGTTTGACTCCCGACCCTTCTTTTGCCCATAACTTGGGCTGCAGATGTCCAAATGGCTCATGCGAGACCATTTTGGACATCTACGCTTCAAGACCTTTCCATTGATATAAAAAACACCGCAATGAGAAGTGTTTTGACCCCTGGTGTCGAGCTCTAAAAGTTTGAGAGTCTCGGAGGGCTCCAAGTCCCCAACTTTGGGAGTGTGAGTTTCATCCTCACACTTGGCCAAAGTGGGGTTGCGACAATATATGTGAAATGTTATACCATCATTGGATCAATTAAGGTCCCATATTTCTAAGTTTCAAGGCACAAAATATATAAAATCTTCCTACATCTCAGTGAAATGCATATTAACTACAAGAAACCTTTGAATTTTAAGTTTGCTTCAATGCATTTATAACTCTCACATTTTGGGAATGTCCCCCACCACCATTTAATTTTATCCCTTATGCTTTCTAATTGTGACCCCACATTTGGGAATGTACTTAATGAGTATATTTTATCTATTATAAAACAAATGTTATATGAATCTTTACATGTTTAGATCACAAGGTGTAGGGAAAGGAAGGTTCTTATCTTTATTCTCTAAAAAGAGTGAAAGGAGGGCCGAGGCAAAACCAAACCCACATTAATACCAATTACCATGATGAAAACAATGGATGAAAAATGTATTTAATCCAATCCCATTATGGTTCCCATTGTTTTAAAATAGGGATGTGTGGGTCCACCATTTCAAAGTAAGGAAATGTGGGACTATTGGAGACCCACCACAAAAATGAAATAATGTCTAATGGAGACTATGAAACATTATCACCACCCATCAAACACTGTGTGACACCCTTATGGGCCTAACAATGTAGCCTTGTGGAAAACCATGTGGTTATATCATAGGGTCTAACATTTTGATTATATGACTTATTTAAATAAAAAAGAAATCACAATTGCTACAACGCCTAAATCTATGCCAATGGTTAGTACCATGTTCCACACCTAGGAGGTTTGGATTTTGAATCCATTAATCCCACCCCAATACAAAAAAAATTCAAGCAGACATAAAAATTGAAAAACATTGTTAAGATCTTTTGTTGAATGAAAGAACATGTAGAATCATGCTACATGATTTTATGCAAAACCATGTAGGGTTAAAAAAGAAAAACATGTGTAAAATGACAAGAAAAGTCAGACAAAGTTTGATGGGGAAAATTCAATAGAGCTCAATGGGGAATATTTAATGTCTCATGTGGAAACCCACTATGGAATAAACATGCTCCCACTAATAAATTTACATTGTTTTTAAATATTCCACACTAATAAATCTACTCATATTTAATATCATGTTTAATTTTAGGGTAGGGTTTATGGTTGAACATTGCTTTTTAGAATTAGGAACCTTGTTTCTTGTTCCTTATAACACACCATAGCCATTTCAAGGAAGTAAACTTTTTTTTGTTTTTCTTTTACCTTTTTTTACAAAGAATTTCATGCTTTCAATTATTTGTCTTCATCTCACAATGTTTAAAGTAGGGGGGCAACAAGTCCCCCTGTGTTTTGTTTTGTTCATGTAGCAAGAAATGACAGAAGCACATTGTGCCCCCCATGTTGTTGTTTGTTTCAAAGCAAAATAATGGAGGGGCATCATAGCCCCCTTCTTCTTCCTCCTTTTTTTTTCTTGCAAGTACAAAACCAACTGATACTTTGGGGGAGGGCAATGCACATTCCCCTTCGTCATTGTTGTCTTACAACAACCTCCCTTGTAGCGTGCCCCCTTTATACTTCAACTTGCAGCAATAGATATAAGGGCTTAACAAGTCCCCTTGTGTTTGTTTTTCATGTAGCAACAAATGTCAAGGAGCACAACATGCCTCCCAAGTTTTTTTCCCCTCCTATAGAAAGACTTGAGTTGGATAGTTGATGGATTTTGGTGGTTTGATTTGAATGTTGCAAACTAGATGGGTTCATTCAAACTAGGCCAAGGGTCAAACTATGCCAAAATGATGAAATTAATTATTTTTATGAAAATCAATAGGGAAGGAAAGAATCCCAAAAGTGAAGGGAAATAATGGCCCACATTTCCATACTTTGAAACTTTGGATTCACACATCCCTACTTTAAAACAATCGTACTGGATTGGGATTGGATTAAAAATGTTTTTCATCCATCATTTTCATTGTGATAATTGGTACCAATGTGGGTGTGGTTTTCGATTGGGATTAGATTAATCCATCATTTTCATTGTGATAATCGGTACCAATGTGGGTGTGATTTTGCCTTGGCTACGAAGGAGTGCGAGAGATTTTACGCCTATTTAATAAGATCCTTTCCCATTATTAAGTATTGGTAAAATCTTTTCAATGTATTTGAAAAACACATTATAAGTGGAATTGGTCTTCCACAACCAACAAGGTATTCCAAACAACAAGGTATTCCAAAAGTTGATACATTTGCTTTAATTTCACTTAAAAAAAACACATTGCCTTTTTCATCATATGCGATACATGATAGATATCATTTAGAAAAATATCAACATATTAAATTCTTAGTGCTTTACACAATTAAACACCTTTGAAATGAAACATTTCTAAAGTAAGCACCTCTCAGGTTTCACTAATGTCCTTGGAAGGGGGCATTACCCTACACTTACCAACCAAACATAAAACCCCTTCCCTTTTCTAGAGGTGACGTTCACTTCACTAATATAAAGGGCCCTCCACATACACTTAAGAAATTTCTCCAAGTGCTTGTATTTCATTCTTGCTCTCCCAAAATCAAAGCTTAACACTCCTCCCCCCACCCCAAAAATATTTGCTTGTAATACCACATGTCATCATCCTCTTGACAAAATAACTCAAAACCCATTAGGTTAAATGTATTCTAATTAAAATTAGAAAACCCCATTAGGTAAGGAAAACCCTAAACATTGGCAACAACAACAAATGTCCATATCAAACACAAAAAAAATTTGGCCTCCAAATTAAATAATGCAAATTTAAGCTTGGTGCTCATAAATGGCCGGAGCCTCCAAAATTGAAACATAAACCCTAAAACCTTAAACCAGCCTAGAGTGAAACCCTAACCAAAGTTTTCACAGCAACTCACCAACCCCGTTTGGTGTTACACCATGACAATTCTACACAAACATATGAAATACAGCCGATTCTGAAGGCTGGAAAATAACACTCCTCGTGCATAACTGTACAAACACTGTCCAGGGAATCTCCGGCTGATTCCACAAATATGATAATATTGACGAATTGCTAATCATTGATCCGCTGCTGGATTGATATCATCCATTAGGTTAGTCATCCGTTGGTTTTTGAATCCCTGCGTTATCGCATACGAGAGCGAGTGGTTTGCAGAACTGGGATTGGATGAAAGTTGGACGTCGTTCTTATGATCATCCGCGGGCGCGTTTAGTGACGTTGATAATGGACGGATGGATAAAGAGCGAAAGCAAAGGGCGTTTGAACGGATGCTGGCGGGAAGGATGCCGCGTCTTCGCCGCGCGCGCGCGCGCGCTCGCCCGCTCGCGCTCTCTGTGAAGTCTTGTTTACAGGATTACGAAATGTGGCAGGAGTGGAGTCTACACATCTCGCGGGTAAGCGGGGGGAGATTTGAGTTCGTGAATTTTGGCGCAAAAGGGAGTTAGAAAGGGAGGGAAAACCGATCTGGATTTCTCTCTCCGTCGACAAATGTTTTTTTTTTTTTCGGTTTTGTTTCTGAGGATTTGGTAAGTTAATTCTTTTTCCAAATTGTATTTGCTTTTTGTCCTCGATCGATCCTAGATCGGGCAGGTTGTCAAGAGTTTTGGAAAATAGAGAAGAAGATCTGGAGCGTTTTTTTATTTTATTTTTTTCCAATTACAGTTTCTGTTCTTTTTTTAAAATCGATCCTACAGCATTCCGTTGTGGTCGAGAACGTAAGCTTACCAAGAAGTAGCAGAGTTTTGGAAAACAGAGTGGAAGATCTGGTAAAGGGAAATTTTGTTTTTGACGATTCTTTTTCCAATTGCAGTTGCTATGTATTTTTTTATTGCTCCTACAGCCCGCGGTTGTTGTCGAAAACGTAGACTGCCAAGAAGTAGCAGAGTTTTGGAAACTAGGGAAGAAGATCTGGTGTTCTTTTTTTAAATTTTTAGTGCTTCATTTTCCGAATTGCAATTCCTGTTTGTTTTTTGATCGATCCTAGAACCTGCGGTTTTGGTCAGAGGATATTCAGGCTGCGAAGAATTAGCAGAGTTTTGGAAAATAGAAAAAAGATCCGGTGTTCTTTTTTTCTTATTTGTGGTCCTCCTTATTGCCAATTGAAGTTGCCTGGTTGTTTCCGATCGATCCGAGATCCTGCGGTTGTGGTCGGAGGAGGCTTAGGCTGCCAAGAGTTTTTGGAAAACAGAGAAGATCTGGTGTTTTCTATTATCCCGTTTCGTTTTGGTTTTCTGCGGATTCATCGTCCTTGGTTGCGAGATACTTGGTTAGCAGAAGCCGGCGATCTTGTCATCGATGGTGAAGATTAAGAAAACCAGTGATCGGACGTGCTCCGACAGCAAGAAAGAAACGTGCAAGGAGTTGCAGGTGTGTAAGAGAAGTGTTGCCATATTCGCAGAAAAGTTAACATAATTTGGTTTTCTGTCGAGATCTTTAAAATAGGAAGCAAAGATCTATGAGTGTTGTGACTGTCACTTGTGCACTTGGTCTAACGCGGCTATTCCCTTTTGCGTTTTGCAAGGATCTGTTGGTAGAGCTCGCTCACAAGGATCTTGATGGATCTAGAGAGGTAGTTCTAAACCTGATTTGGTCTGACAAGTCTTGTTTTTCATCCGGTGAATTGTGTGGGGGATTTGGAACAGACAAACGAGCTGAAGAAACAGCAAGAACAAGAGGAGAAAGAACAGAAAAGGAACGAGCGAGAATCGATGGAAGTGGAGAAGGACCGCAAGAAGAAAGAGAGGGATTTGAAGAGGCAGCAAGATGAAGCCGATAAGGAACAGAGGAGGAAAGAGAGGGAACTGAAAAGACAGCAGGAGGAAGCAGAGAAAGAACAAAAGAAGAAAGAGAAAGAAGCTGCAGAACGCAAGAAGCAGCTTGTGATACAGAAGCAAGCCACCATCATGGACAAACTGTTCCGTCGCAAGGAGCCGGAGACACCTGCTGCACAACCGCAAGGAGCAGATATGAGTCGGCAGTCCTTGTCTCCCATGGAACAAAGCCCAGAGAGCAGTACTTGTTCCACTGGTAGCATACAAATGATCATAGCTCACATGGATCAAGAGCTGACTGCTTTCCAGTCAAGGAATGCTGAAGAACTTATGAGGTGATTTGTCTTTTCTTACCTTTCTCTCTTCACTCTCTTATGGTCAGTTTTTGCATTGGCATTTGCTTTCCCTGTAGCTGTGATGAAGACAGCCCACTATGAAGCTTCACTGGATTGCTAGGAGGAGGTCCTGTTACTAAGGATGATGGCATTTGCATGTTGTGCAGGTTACACTTAGCTACTTGGCAAAGTCTTAAGAAGGCCAAAGCTTCAGAGAAGCTGCAAAGATGGGGACTGCGCCGCAAACCCAAGGTTACAGTTTACCGGGAATTGCGGCTACAAGGATCAGCAACAGCAAGTTGCCAGAAGGCAGCTGATTCTGGGGCTAGTAGCCATGGCAAGTCTGGGGTGACATTGGAAATGCTTCCAACCTCAATCCTCAAACGATCTCGAGATGAGGACTCTGAGGAGCTGAAAGTTGAGGTGGATAGGGAGGACAGTGATTGCATTGTTGTTGAGGACTCCGAAGAGAATCCAAGGAAGAAGCGTTGTAACATGCGGTGGAAGTTGTTGCAATTTGATAAGAGCTATCGGCCAGCTTACTATGGCACCTTTTCAAGAACAAGGTATGCCAACAGACCTGCCCTCCATTTTCTTTGAAATTGTACCTTCCTGCTGCATATTCTTCCCTAACACAGTCAATGCTTCATTGTTGGGGTATATTTTTGGCATATTTGTTAGTACTTCCATCAAGGAATTGTTCACCTGTTTGTGTCAAGATGTCTTTTAGGCTTTTTCATGGTGGACATAGATCTGACTGAATCATGCTCTTTTTGGGGTTTTTCAGTGCAACAATTGGGCCTCGTCATCCCCTGAAGAAAGACCTAACATTGAATTATGAGGTGGACAGTGATGAAGAATGGGAAGAGGTAAGAGTTCTTTCACAAGTACCTCCTATGTTGTGGTATGAAACAGAATCACCAAATTGTTGGTAGCATCTGATTCCTCTTGAATGGCTGTGTTTGATGGCTGTTGATGCATCTGAAGGCAAATCAATACTTTGATGTTGATTCGATCAGACAGGCAGTACATGCATGTGACAATGAGTGTCAAATTGTGCCACTGTCATGTGTGCATTGGAGTGAATTTAAGTTTTTCCTGTGAGGTAGTCTGTCTTAATTAGAGTTAATGTGGAGTTTGCAGGAGGATCCAGGTGAAAGCCTCTCAGACTGTGAGGACAAAGAGGATGATGTTGACAAGGTTGACAATGAAGTTGATGAAGATGTGGCAGATGGCTTTGTTGTGCCTGATGGATACCTCTCAGACAGTGAGGTATGATAGTTTTCATCACCTACTCAGAGACCGAGGGTCTGCAGAATGCTCTTTGATCATATTTGCCATCTCTAGAGGGGTTTCTTTAGATGTGCCTGGGGAAGATAATGTGCTTCATCATCTTGTCATCAGCTCTGTTTGAATGTTTGTTGGGGATGAAAATTCACATTGTTGGCTTACAGGGTGTGCACCTGGATGATGCTGGCACGGATGGTGATCGTGATACATTGGCAACCGAATTGTCATGTGCAAGCCAAGAAGTTTCTTCCAGCCCCACTGCACTTGAGCAAGAGTTCCAAAAGCATGAACGCCTAACCAAGCTTCTTGACAATGTGACCAAGCAGGCCTTGATTCGCAATCGACCCTTCATTGTATCCATGTTGACACCGAAGTCAGTTGAGCAGCACACTCAGACTGAGCTCCAGTGTCTGCAGGCTCTCAAGATGCAGGTTGTCCTACCACACCTGATTATTGTACCACCAAATGATGTGCAAGCAAGGGAGGAATCTGAGATGGAAATAAAGACTGGGAAGGTCAAGAAGACCAAGGAAAGCAGGAAAAGGAGGCTGAATAAGCCAAGCTCTGTCATGAGGACATCATCAACCACAGTTGCTGTCATGTAAGAACATGTCCACTAAGCTTCAATTTCAGTCCTGTATAATGAGGCTGTTTGATAGCTTGATTCTGCTTCAGAGCATCTAATTGCAATTCCAGACATGAAGAAGTATCATGCTAGACTGACCACTGGCTTGTTCTGTGTTGAGTTGATCAACACTGCTTGCACATCGATTTTGAGAGAGCTGAAGCTACTATGATACACATTACATTGCCAGCTTTCTGTTCATGTATATTGCTTGAGAAATAGTAAATTTACTATTGCTGTTGTCAAAAAGTGTGCAGAACACGTGCATTGTTGTTGTTGGTGGAACTAGAGCTTCTTTCCTTTCCCAAATTCTACAAAATATTTTTTGCTTAAAATTCTAGTTGCAGATTCTTTTGTGGTAGCATGTTTTCAATCTGATTTTTTCTGCTGCAGCATTCATGAGATGTAGGAATATGGGATATAGCAGCAAGGAATGTAGAACATAGTGCAAAAATACTATGGGCACAGACGGTAGCAGGGAGGCACGCAGCAAGAGAGAGAGAGAGAGAGAGAGAGAGAGAGAGATGATAACCACCACTACTTGGTGCATTCTTGCTAGAGCACAGAAATGTGAGGCTGATTTGTGGGATTCATAGTTGCTGGTGATTCCAATGCCAATATTGATTCAAGAATCAGATCAAGCTTGGCTTACTAGAGAGAGGTTTTGGATTGAAGGCTTTTTCATTGAGCTTTTGTTGGTGGTTGTTGTTTTACACATTTGACTCATTTTTTGTTGCAGAGAGTCATCAGTTTCTCATTTGGTCAGAAGAACTATGAGCAGCTAGAGGTTTCTCTCTCTTGGAAACCTTTTTCTTTCACAAATTGGAAGAATCACTTGGACACATTTCTTAAATTTGGTAATCTTTTTTATTGCTCTGCAATCTATCTTTGAGGCTTGGAAAGCAAGACTGTTTGTTTATGTTTGGTAAATTCTTGGAGCATGGGAATATTAAACTCTGTTGCTGATACTGGAAATAACATTCTGAAATGCTTAAAATCTGCAACATTAATAGCAAAATCAAATTTTCACCCGATACTGGGAATAACAATGATTCTGAAACATTTATAAACTGGAAGTGGCAGTTATTAACAAAACCAAACACTCACCCAATGAACTGATATGAAGTTTTGATGGAAATTGTGAAGCAGTCAAATTGCATGATTGCAACTACCTTCATAAGCAGCTGTGATTTGCATAGGTCATGCACGAATGCTCAACATTGCACTATCTACCTGACCATGCAGAAGGGATATTCCCAACATCTTGACAAAAGGATATGCATGGGAGAGACTTGAACTGCAAAATCAAATGTGTCATGTTAAGCAGCCGCTGCTAAGAGCATGCTAAATATGTTATTGGACTTGCTAATAATTTGTTATTCGTTCAGCCAGCGGAGTTTTGAAGTCATAACTAAATTTGAATGGCAAAACATTTGGGCCTTCAGAGAATCCAACATGGAAGACATGCTGATTGGACAACAAAGTGGGGGCCTGCAGGCTAAACACAACTAAAGAGAAGGCTTTTTATTTGAAGAGCTTCAAGTTCCAGATTCCAGGTTCAAAAACTCAAGACAAAGACAGGGAATTTACCTCTAAAGATTTGGAGTGTGTGTTCATGCATCTTTAGGCAGCAGAAACAAATTAGGAGCCTGCATTCATGCTGGCCAGATTCAATGAGTTTCTGAGAGTGGTCTAAAGTCTTCCTCCGCCGCCTTCTTAGCATACATCTCTGCAATACGCTTTGTTGCTTCTGCCCTGTAATCAATAATGAGGTCAACTTGTGAAACGTCGTATGAAATGATTGCAGAATTTTGCATGTAGGAAAATCATTGATGCTGTTCAAGAGTTTCTGGAGAAAGATGAGTATTAGGGCTAGTGCAGTGATGACAGAACAAGGGGTACGTCCTTCCTTATAAGCTATAGCAACTTCAAGCTGGAGAATCACTTTTCTCCTTGAAATTCACTTGCAATTCAAGCCACCCAAGAGACTAACATTTTGCACAATTTCTGTTGTTTCTCAATTGCACTCAGCTGATATTCTTGGGTAAACATACAATTTGATATGATTGGGAAAAAGAAAAAGACATATAAGAACCTAGTGCAAGTGCGAGGATTCTGTAATCCTCATCTAACAGAGAACCTCTAAACTGCTCCTTCCATGTATAAGGAAGGATTGAGACTTTTGTCTCCAGAGAGAAAGAGAGATGTTTGAAACACTAGCATATGGTCATGGGTAGTGATGGTGATGCATTGATACAAGGTAACATTGTGCAAACAAAGTGAAGTGGCAATGGAGATGGGAAGAGTCTTCCCCCACCTGATAGTAGGGGTGATAGATTCGCGATGAAGCAACCCCACCAGCTTGTGACCCCGATCCTGCCACTGGATGCCCACACGTGTAACCACTGGCAGTTGGTGCAAGCCAGCAGGAAGCATGAGGTTTTCTGCTGTTTGGAGATTCATGTCAGAGTAGCAAACAACTAAGTTGGTTCCTTCACCCACATCAAGCCCCTTCCCAACACACATTGAAGCTACCAAAACTGTTTCCACCTGCACCCCATGTCAAAAATGAGCTTTTAGAATATGACCTTTGTGCTAGGAACAAAGGAAAGTCAAACCACATTTTTCATTGAGTCACATTCAGCTATAGTTAGTTCTTTTTACAGCTATATAGTTTGAGATGTCCCTCTATTCCAGTCAGGCAAGAGGATTTTGAGCCATGAAAAACAAATGTAACAAAATGGCCTTGAGAAGAGCACCTCCACAATGATTGCCTCATCAGAATGCACAGATGCCTCAGCTGCCCTGAGGACTTCACGTTGCAAATCACTGGGAGTAATAAGCCCTTCCAGCAAGTCATTTTCGTCAACAACGAGGGCACAGCATTGTCGGCCTGCCACCATGACACCAAAAGCCTCTTTTATGGTGGCCATTGCATTCACTTTCACATAATCTGTTGACATTGCTTCACGCACCTGAATTTTTTCCAAATTTGTCACCCAGCCCCATGGGCAGCAAATCAGCAAAGTCAGCAATAGGGAGGAGGAGGCTTCAAAGGCCCACCAAGCCTGAAGTGGTTATATTTTTATGGATAGTGTGGTGACTACAGAAGTGTACAAGCAAGAAACACAAGGTCTAAGAATCTCTGGATGGCTTTGTAATATTTTCTGCAGATGTAAACAACACCTGGAAAGAGATACATAGAGACCCAAGAGATGAGGTGATAGGACCCAAGAGAAGAGAATCAAAAGTTTTGCAAGAGAATTGGCAGTGGGTGGTGGTTACACAACTCCCACAACATTCATAGGAATTATTTAGCTTAAACAAAAAAAGGCTACTCGACGAGAGAACATTATTACCAAGCACTCCTCCATCAAAGTTTCATCATAGACAAAGATAGAGCTAGGATCAATGTTGTTATCCAATGTACAAAGCTCGACTTCGGAGCTACCGGGTTGTCTTCTACACCATACTCGGGCATCTTGCAACCTAGTAACTTCAGCTTCACTGTCTGAATGCATGCTGCCAAGGAGACCCAAGTCCCAGAATACGAGCTGTTTCTGGTTGCCAACTGTAGCCACCCAGATTGCCAGCCCAACTGCTCCCTGCCAGAATCATGAATCACAAAACATGAAGGCACCTGATAACAAACTCCATATGCCCATTATTGATGTGCATAGTACTTTAGTATTCGGATTTCTGAACTAAAAGGAGATAAGTTTACCATCAGGGGAAGCAAGATGTGATAGTCCTTGGTGAGCTCAAACAGGAGGAGCACGGATGTCAGAGGTACTGAACAAAATGCAGCTAAAAGTGCTGCCATTCCCACCTGTCACCCACTCCCCCCACCCCAACATCAGTAACACCCCCCTCCCCCAGCAACCATCACCATGCAGCAGTGCGTTTCAATAAATCCGAATAGCCAAGAACACATACCAAGGCATATGCCTGGGGGTGGGCAATAGCATTATGCCCTGGAAGTGCAGCATTGATTCCCTTCCCAACAATGCTGCCATACAAAGCTCCACCTGCTGCACCTATGAACAAGCTGGGTGCATACAAGCCTCCGACAAGTCCCGAGCCTTTACAAAGAGCTGATGCTATTATCTTTGCGACAGTGAGCTGTGCCAACAAGCCTTGGCCAGGTGCAGTGGCTGCAACCCCTGTTTGCAAAATCTCATTCACGTTTGTGAAGCCCCAGTAGAGAACCCCTGGATACTGCAATGCAATCAGACCCAACAAAAGAGCCCCGATTGCAGGCGTGACAGATACAGGTATGCCAATCTTGCCCTTCAAGCAGTCAAACATCAGTGTGAACCAGGTGACAAGGCGTGTGAAAGCTACACTCATTATGCCACAAATTCCACCCAGAAGTAAATACAGTGGCAATTCTGTTTCACAGAAAAATTCACAATTAGGAAGTGCCTGCCTGCGCAAGAGATCTGAACTAGAAGAACTGGGACTCTGGTTTCCTCAGATCATGAATACCCAATGGGTAGTAGTACCCATCTGTAACCTCCATGGAAGGACAAAAGTAGTAGATGAAAAAGGTGAAATGAGAACAATTTTTTTTTATACCAGCAAGAGATTGGAGTTCGTATGGAGGTACAGTGAATGCAGGCATCCCACCGAGCAACACCTGAGAAACAGTTGATGCAATCACAGCTGCAAGAATGATCATGGCAGTTGTGAGTGGGGGAGAGTTTTCCGCATGCTGTGGTCTCAACACAGTCTCAATTGCAAAGAACGTTCCTGCCACTGGTGCATTGAAACCTGCAATGATGCATCTGATCCTCTCATGGCTGGCCAAGTAAAACACCACAAATGAGTCCTAGAGACACACAGAGAGGTAGGTAGGTGTACCTAGGCTATTGATCTGCTGCACATCTGAGCAGCAGAAGACTGCTGGCAATAATCACAATGCTTTGACAAACCTGACTACTATATAGCTGCACATGAATCAAATCTAGCTCCATCACAAAAAAATCATACCTGTAGCAATACCAGCAGCAGCACCCGCAGCAACAAGAGCAATCCGTCTTTCTCGAGTGTTGTTCATGAGATTTGAATACCCATTGCCAAATGCCTTGCCAATGTCAACACTGGGTCCTTCAGGACCAAGAGAGCAGCCTGTTCCTAGAGTCACGGCTGCCTGTATAGCTTTGATTACAGGTTTAAGTCCTGCGAGCCAATGACTTCTGTTCTGACCACCCAAATAGTCTTTCTGGAATTCCAGGATTACATCCAGAACCCCGAGCACAGAGTGAAACGTACCCACCACAATCCCACCCACAACCGGAACTAGTAGAATACGATGCCATGTCATTGTGAGTTTCTGTTTCCTCAACCATGCAGCACCTTCATCTGGAGTCCCTGCCCATGCCGCATTATGTATCCAGTGTACCTGTGTACAAGAAATACAAACATATCATAATGACATTCTTCTTCTCATGCTGAAGGTCATCATCACTGTACAAGGAATCCAAAGCAGACCCATCTGAAGCAGACCTGCTTGCATACTTACCCCTTTGTCGAAAATGACTACACTGATGCCACTTGAGACACCGATCAGACAACCAACAAGCAAAAGCACCCACTCAGGTGGCATCCTTTCTGTGACTTGCTTCACTAATGAACGTCTTCTTCTTTGTGGCAGCAGGTGCTGTGGTGTATTGACTGACAAGCTGCCTCCAGGAGGAGGAACGGTAACTGCAATGCTGCTGACTTGTTGCTTTTGTTGTAGTGGCAGTGTGTTACTATTTGCTCTCATAACATCCTGCTCTGAGATTGTTTTGGGTCTCAAAAGCTCAGCTAGATGAGCTGCAACACTCTGTCTAGTTCTCCTTATCTCATCACTCTCCTTCCAGCTTTGGATTTTTTTTCTTGTTGTTGTTGGTGCAGATTCTCCTTCATGATTGAACCCAATCTCATCATGAATCTGTTGGGTCTTTTCTTGCTGAATTGATGATGGCATCCTTCTTTTGTTTCCTCTTTGAAGCTCCCTGTTGCCAGCTTCAACATCAGATGTGTATGTGTCACATGGCACTGGTGGCAAGATCTGTACCTCATTGCTGTAATGAACATCTCTCTTCATATGTGAAGGTCTAGAACTCCTGCTTGCATTCTTCAAGCTGTAGTTGTTTTCTGGAGCTGATGACCAGAGGCAGGACCGCATTTCGGCTTCATTTGCAATGATAGCAGGAGCCGGAATCCACAGCTTGTGGATATCATCTCCACTGTCGAGCTCTTCATCATTATACACCACCTTCTCCTTTCCCTTTTGTTCCCCTTGAATTCCCACATTGATCATCATGTCTTGAGAAACAACATCCTTTCTCCCTGAGCTCTCAAATTCTCCCTGAATTTCCACATATGGATATGAAGATTCCAAATCTGGTACCCCCGATGAGGGTACTGTCGTCACCTTTGCAGTCTGCTCCTGCTGCACCCCAATTGGACCCACATTCTTTTTCATGCCTGGAGGAAGAAGAATCTTCTCTTTTCCTTCTGTTGGCAATCCCTGGATTCCCAGATCATCATCTGTTGTTGTTTCCAAACAGTTGAAACTTGGGTCGTCTTCTTCTTCTTCTTGTCACCATTATCTGCCATCCTCCAAGTTTGCTTTCCACACAATTCTTCTTCTTTGTCTTCTTAAGAAATGTAATCTCTCTCATACACACAATAGCTTCAGACCTATGACTTTAATGCTCTCTCAAGCAGAGCATCCTACTCCTTTTGTGTTGCTGTTTCCTGGATTTCATTTTCCTGCTATCAAGGGTTGTATGCCATGGAAACATGAAGAAAGAGAACAATCCAGCTGCTGGGCTTTTCACATGTCCAGAGCCCTCCTCCTTTCTACATCCTGAGCATCCTTGTGACCTCCTCCTCCTCCTCCTCCTTCTCCTCACTACCTATGTCTTCAAAGACACATTACAACACTCCGACTCCATCTGAGGAGACGTGACAACATACAAATGTGCATATATATCCATGATGATCAGATTGCAGAGAAAAACTCCACAACAAAATGCTTTGAAGGAAGGAACTTGGAGGAGTCTTACTCACTCTCTTTGCTTCAGCTTCAATGCTGGCTGTGCCTGCCAGGTCTTCTTCGATGCTGCTGCACCAATTGTTGTTGTTGTTGTTGTACCCAAAGTGTCTATATATTGACAGGCTCATGCCATGAAGAAATGCAGATCATCATGTCTTTGCCATGAAGAAATGGTTGATGTGGCATCAATTGAACAATTTGAGAGCATTGTTGTTGTTCTGCTGCAATTTGGAAGAATTGGGGAAGAAGAAGCAAAGATCTCTTTGAAGCAAAGCAAAAGATACTCTGTTGAAGCAGCAGAGATTTGTTTCCCAATTTCTACTATGATCTTCAGATCTCTGCAGTTGGGTCTGGAGTTTGCATTTCCAAATGTGGGAACAGAAGAGAGGACAAGAAGGAAAACAAAATATTTTGATCCTGGAAAGCAAATCATCCTTCCAAGCTCCCAACAAATTGGAATTGGGTTGCCAAAATTGTGATGCCAACCAAAGAGCCACAATCAAATCTAAAGCAAGAAAGCAGCATTTGCTGCAAAACAAACAAGCAAGTGATGAGGAAGGAAAACCTGAAAGTTGAAAACCTCCTCTCTCCTCCTCCTCCTCCTCATGCTGGTATTGTTGTTGGTATGAGAAGATACATAACTATGGGCCTTGATAGTTATGTTCTCTTCTATTCTCAGCAATCCTCAGTATGTGACCCTGCAAAAATACTTCTCACATCCAAGTTTTAGTTACTTACCTCTTTTCCAACCCCACCCATAAAACTGAAATTGGTACTGCAAATAAATAAGTAGGAGACTACCTTAGTACCTTGCCCAATTTGACACTAATTATATATTATTTTCAATTTTTTTTGAAATTTTCAAAAATTATTTCTTCCAAATCAAAATCAATTATGAAGGATAATAATGACTATTTAGAAATATAACTACTTCCATTTGTTGAAATGAAAATTTCAAAATTAATTAATCATTTGACAGACATGTGTTGAAATGGCCAAGGTACTATGGTACTGGTAATAGCAACCCAACCCACTTGGAGCAATCAAACTATCTACCCAATCGGAAACACTCTATTATTAGATTGTTCCATAGCTCTCTGAAAGCTGTGTGCATTTTGTCTGCCTCCTGCTTTACAATGAATAAAGGCCATGTGAAGGTCTAGGGTAGTGTATATGAAGGATTATGATGAGAACACTTTAGTTGCTTGCCCATGCCTTGATCAACCCTAAATTGGATTTGCCATATCTAGTCAATAGGATTGTGATTGCATGTTAACAAAAATTGAAAAAAAAATGGGCATTGTGTCTCACTCTCTAACTCACACATTCATGAAATTCCCATGCCTTTTACTAGCCAAAATTGAAAAAAAAAATTGTGCATGGTGTCTCGCTCTCTAATTTGCAACATTCATGAAATTCCCATGCTTATGCTTGATGGAATGTGAGGAATTGGGGAAGTAGGAGAAATTGTAATATTACCCATACAATCAATCCTTTTAGTTAGCTCACCTCAGAAGGAATGTTTTCAACCATGAATTGCTTTCCTTCTCCATAAACGAAAAATTATTGAAGCTTCTTCAACTCAGACCAGGTCCTTCAGTGGAAGCCTAGAATTTCTGTCCCTAAGAACCAAGGTTCGAATTCTGTGAATTTCATATTCATCTTCAATTGGCCATTCACAATAATGACTCATTTTTGAAAAAAATCACATTTTCTCAAGATGTGCTTGAATTCGATTTCAGCTTGGCCCTTTTTGCAATGCCCTCAAACAAGCCAAAAGCACTTGGAGTATAATATTCACAATGAGGCAAATCTTGTGTGTTTGAAGAGGAAAAGACTGTAACAATGCGGAGTGTCATTGAGCTTGTTTCTTTTGGTCAGTAATCAAAAGCTGTGTGGCTGCTGTGGGAATGGTCATGTGCAGGGTGATCCATTGGATTATGTGAGCTTGCATCACTACCAGCACCAATATTGTGACACAGAGATGGACCCTCACACACCATGGGAAGGGTTCTGGCATCGCCACATTGGATGGTTGTTTGATGAAGTACTAGCATGAAGGAACGA
>Ga0209208_10000967_pt1 | contig 39518 bp, 20 predicted proteins | sample S1TSphfallax_3_FD_187694 | JGI IMG/M metagenome (GOLD analysis project Ga0209208, IMG submission 187694) | Host-associated microbial communities from peat moss isolated from Minnesota, USA - S1T2_Fd - Sphagnum fallax MG (SPAdes) (version 2) | ecosystem: Host-associated > Plants > Peat moss >... | reverse complement strand
TACTACAACCTATTCACCTACCCACCCACCCACCTACCTATTAATGACCTACCTACCTACCTACATATTTACCTAACTACCCACCCACCTACTTCCTACAACATACCTACCTACATACCTTAGTTTTGTAATGATATGTGTCAAAATAAACATGTAAAATGAAAAAACTTGACCAAAGTTGAACTTTTGATAGTGTGGTCCATTGGTTAAAGATTTGCTTTATCATTGGGGAGGTCAAGGGTTCAATTCCTAATACTTGTAATCTATGTATATGCTTAGGGGGTTAAAGTAGGTAAGCTACGCTAAGTTAGCCTACCACCTACCTACCTACATTTTTATGACCTACCTACCTATCTACAAATTATTTTTTTATAATAATATTAAAATAAATTATCTAAATCATTTTACCAATCAAATGGTCCAATATTCATTAATCAAAATGACTAGTCAAATGATCCTTATTTTGCCAGTCAAAAAGACCACCCCAATCACACCGAACATGTTAAAATCAACAAAAAGTAATTATTTGAAAAAAAATTAAGCACCCAAAATGAACTAGATGAAGGATCCTTCGAATGATCACCTTGCATAACAAACATAGCTATTAAACATCCCCATCATGGTTATGATGACTATAATACACCATCATGAAAATATGAAACATACAAACAATAAATGAGTTAAATTAAATGACCTTGAACAAAATTTAGTTATTAAAATATATCACCCCTAGATATTTAGTTTATAACACCAACACATCACCTTGCATAATTACTAATTTTTAGTAAAAATGAATGGATGTGAAACGCAAGGGACAATAATCTCATAACTTCATGTTTTCATTTTTTTCTAGACACACTCAACACCTTCTTCTTGAGCAAATGATTTAAAGCTGAAATTAGATACATGCCCAACACCAATGCGAAATTCATGAATAATCAAACACTCATTATGAGACATACACTTTCCAAAACATTATCACAAAATTAAGTAGATTGAAAAAGTTATATTGTTATTTTTCTTTGACATGACAGTCCTAGATATCCAAATAATGATAATTGTTATTCTTCTTCACCATATAACTCAAAATAGTCTATTTTCATAATCATATGAAGCAAAATTTATGAAATGCAATTAGAATAGAAACCACCTCAAAATGTGATACGTACCCATCTCTTTGATAAGCAATGCAAAATGAAAATGCTAATAGGTTAACAACCACATGTTCATAAAGAAAATTTCACAATGAACCCACAGTTAAAACACATGTGAAAATAAAATCATCTCACCTTCCATTTCTCAGTCCCTTCTCAAGTTGTTGAATGCTGTGTACAAATTTTGTGAAGGAATTGAAGCCTTTACTATCCTCTACCATCAGTATTCCTCCTACTTAGTTGTGAATAGTTGAATAACCCTCCAAGTTTAGAGATGGTACCATGGAAGTCTCCTTGTTTTCAGACCAATGTGAGAAGATAGCGAGCTGTGGAGAAAACCGTTTACACAATTCTTGTGATGGCTAGGATCTGTCCCAATTCTCTAACAGAGTGAAATGTCACCATCCAGAGTAATACACTAGAATCAGACTGTAGTGTGCTGTCTAATGTCTGTCATTAGAAGGTCAGAACTTGGGTTTATTAGGACAAGTGGGTACTATAGATGAGAACAGAGGATGAGGCATTCTGATTTGTTTCTTCACATTTACTGCTCCAGCAGAAATTTATGCTAACATAGTATCTGAATTTCCCACAATTTGTGAAATGAAATCTTTTCTCCTCAATTGCAAAGCTACACTGGATTGACAGTACAAACTGCTTGATTGAATTGAATGGTTGAGGTGCATACTTACTTACTTTCAGGGGCAATATGCACAATATTACAAATATTGTTGCCATGTCAAGGATGAACTCTAAACTGAAGTCAGGATAATTAATGATAGAAAGTGCAAACAAGACAAGGTTGGGTAGAAGTAGAATTGACAGAGGTGGGCTCTTGAGGGTTGTTTCTTCACCCTGGATGGAATATGGTTTTTGAACCTACTACACATTGGAGTCATGTCTCCAACATCTGGACAAAGTCTAACCACGTATGTGGATACATCAGAGCAATGTAAAACATGCAAGACCACATTGGCAAGCACCAAGAATATGCAGTCTATTTCCATTACTAAGTTGCAGACAGCTACAGTACTGATTACGACCATCCTTTCAACCCTTGTTAGACAATCCCACCTGAGTTTTGGGCACATTCAACAGGTGTAACTGGGTAACGTTTCGTATCTGAGCAATAATCATATACCATGTAGTTCTGTTCAACCCATCTGAGCTTGCCAAGTTGGTCTGAACTTAACATTTGATAAGCAGCTCCATCCCACCAGTTATTTGCATTAAATGTTGCACATGATGCATTGGCATTTTCAGCCACACAAGCATCAAGATTATAATTCGTGTATGATGCCACAAATGGAGCAGCTGCCCAATCAATTTTTATGCGTCCGCCTTGGGTGGCCCATTGATCTCCATTCCAAAGGCTTGAAAAAATGGTCATTGGCTGGTGGTCTGGGTATGCCATTCCCAGATATTCATTGTTGGTGAATAATCGGATTGGCAAGTTGTCCACTGAAAATCTGGGCACAAAAGAAAAACCAACTTCAATGCTCCTAAAGAATTTTGACTAATTTTTCTAGATTTTGGACAGCTTTAAAAACTCCTGTACAGTCTAATTTCAACATGTTTTTCAGGATTTCTATTTGTCAGCATAGAAAATGAAGCTTTTTTGTGTCTGGAAGTACTTTTTTGCACACAGAGGACTAGGAAGCAAGCTGAGCCAACTTTTGTGTTTGGTATTCTTGCCAAAGTCATTGGGATGTAGGTACAATGTCTCAAGTTCAAAGAATTCCATATCTGCTCAGAAGTTCTGATTGTGGACAACCCATGACACTCTGCAAGAATAGTAATCATTGTAATTTGGCTTGAACCATGTGTAAATGCAAGGAACTCAGAACTGTGAGGGCTTACACTATTTGCCGATGGTTCCACAGAATGCCATAACTGTGGAAGTCTGCAGTTGGGTCAAACCATAAAAAGATGCGCTGTTCACGTCCTCCTGTGCCATTGGCAAACACATTGGTCTGCAATATATAAGGCTGTCCAGAGAGATTTCCAAGGAACTCAAAATCCAGCTCATCATGGGTATCTGGGTGTGTCCATGGTGAAGAAAGCTGTCAACCAACCCCACACAAGATATTCTCATCAGCCTCACCAAGATTTCCACCAAATTTTAGACAAAAATGGGTTTACTGCACAGACCACATGGAAGCACTCAAAAAATCTTCCCTGGAAAGTCAATTTGATCTCTTTTTGCCGTCAGTTAACCATCTATGTACTTTCTAATACCAATCTTGGAAACAAATGTTGCTTTACTATCTTGGTGGATGGACCCATGGTCAGTGCTGGACTGTATTTGATCATGCCCCTCAATTGCAAACCTAATCTAAACAGGCGAAAAAATTGCAAACGTTATCTTTCTTTGACAAGAAGGCAGCATTGCAAGAAGAAAAGTTTCAATTTTTCTAAACTGAGGTGCAATAGAAACAAAATGCTACAGATATTCTCAATGCACAGGAGCCCCATGACAATGTTTCAGTATGATGATTTAGCAGAATGCAGCTTGAGCATCAGTTTTGCAGGCAGAAGATAGGGAAGAAACATACATAATAGGCTGTGACAGTGCCAGCAGAATTATTAGGAACAAGTTTGATTTGCATGGTGATATTGCCAAATAGGAATTGATTTATGGATTGAAACGCAGAGCCTGCACAGCATAAATACGAATCAGTCAATTTCCATGAGTTCTTGATCCTATTGAAGTCAATCCAGCAATACATCGTACTTGACAACTAACAGGTTCAATCTTCCAAATAGCAATTTCATGAGAGAGGCCAATGTATTTAATATTTTTGATACTTTTCTTAACTAATTTCATGATGTTGATAATTGCATATAAGTCCTATTGCAGAACTGCGGAATATTATCACTGAGATTAAATCCAAGTATTCAATAAAGGATTGATTCACCTGCCAAGACAATAATATCTCTAAGCATTCCTTCACAAGACAAGGTGTCAATATTTATGACCAGGCAATGACAAATTAACTGAAAATGGCTAAAACATTCTCAGAGACACAAGTTTTTAATGCCCACACAAATTCAGTCTCTGCCCTGAAGAAATTTTCCTTGTAGCTCAAATTGGTATTCTTGCTTAACAGCAAAATGAACATCCTATTTGTTTGTTGCACTTCATGCTGCAACAAATATTTAGGCATTGTACATTTTGTATCACTAGCTGATAAGAGTGCTACTCTCTTGTGCTCAAAATGCATATGCATTGAATCCTGACTAAAACATGACTGGCCAACAATTCAGATTGCCTCCCCACAGTGGACTGGTTTTCTTCATTTTTGTGCCCAACTAGATCATTATACACTTTGATAGACCATTCACAACCATTCCCATTCTTGTTCCAAGTCAATTGAGTGCTTGGATATAGTTATGCACTTTGCCCTAACACGGACTGAATGTATGACATTTCCTTCACAGTTCTGGTTTTCCAGCTTGATTTTTTTTCAGCATTTGAACACCAAACCAGTAGACTATGATCAAGAATTCATAAGTCAAAATAAATATTCATTCTGAGCTGTTCAAAATAAGTATCCAAGGCACTCTTATTCCAGAACACAAACCAAGCTTCACATTCCCTTTGTGACTCTTGCAAGGTTGTATTTCTTTATCTACACATTTCCAGATCATGACCACTCTTTCACATTCTCATCAAACATTGAGAAAATCAGTTCATTCAAAAACCAAAGTACCTGATGTGTTGTCAAGTTTGAGCTCGAAAACTTCACCATTGTCAAGCAGTTGGGTATGGTCTGGAGCCCAAGTGATGTTGAAATCCTTGAAAAATGGTGGCGTTGTTGACTGGTGCTTTCTCCTCTTCTCAGCTGGGACTTCAATGGAGATCACAATAATGAAAACTAGGAGCAAAAGGATTATCAGTGACACACAGAGGCACCTTCCAATGGCCTTCTTTGACCACTTCTTCGGTGTTGATTGCATGGCATCCACAAATAGCTCTGTCATCTTCCCTGACTTTCTTCACCAACTGGGCGAGTTCAGAACAAAAAGTCTCCAAAAAATTGGAATTTTGATGATGCACTTAAAAAGCTTAGAAGATTGGAGTCTGGGAACCTCTAAAAAAAGCTGAAAAGAATTGGAGCTTGATTTGAGATCAAGACCTTAAACCTTCAGAGTTTTCAAGTTCATAAAATGTGACTCTTTAGAGACATGAAGAGCTCACTCATGCAAACCACAACATCTCAACAAAAGATAACGAAATTTGTGACCTTGTTGTTCGCAACAAGATTTATGTTTTTTTTGGAGAAGAGCTGTAGACATGAAAGTGGTGTCTAATATTAAATAAAGCTTCACAGATGAATTGCTGGAAGCTGGAGCAAAAATTGCCAAAAAGACAATGATAGAAAAGCACGTACAACGTTATCAAGCTCGAGACAGTTGCAGACCTAAATGAAGTAAACAATGAATGAGAGGGATTATGCTAACAGGAGGAATGCAACAAAAAGGTTTGACATATGAGAGGAGTGCTTCAAAGAATGCAGCAGCAGCTCAAAGAGATGAGATGGCGGCTACGAAGATGATCGGACGGAACTGAGCTTGATCATCAAAATGACACTGCAAATAAACACTTCCGAATACAGTTATGTATAACCAAAAGCTTCAAGATGAAAAGAAGACAGTAAAAGCAAAACAGGGAAACCTCAGGAAAAAATAAAAACCAAAATCAACTTGAGGAAAAGCAGTCGAGAGATTGACTACCAAGCAACAGTGCTGATGCAACAACAACCGAGAGAGCTAAAGCGAGCTTCCGTAGAAATGCCACTATAAGGAAGGTTGGAGGTACGTCACAAACAAACAGCTGTGCATTGGAGTTTGCGAAAGTCTGTTGCAGTGCTCACACCAAATTACTGCCCTAAAAGTCGGAGACAAAAAAAAGGAATTACTTCAGTAGGCGTTCAAAGAAAGAAAACAGCAAAAAGAAAATAATTTGAGAAACACAATGACACGCTCTGCAGCTCATGAATTTTCCCCTTTCTAACGAGAGCTTCATGGCAAGCCTCTTCCCTCCTCTCTCTCTCTCTCTCTCTCTCTCTCTCTTTGTCTTGCTGCCTCTGTCACACTCTCTCTCTCTCTTTTTCTTTCTCTCACTTGAACCAAGGTTGACTAAAGACAGAAATTGGAAACTTTAACACATGGTATTCAGCACAGTGTGTTTTTCAGTCATTTTCAATCACTAAACAATGACTGAAAGTATTTTGTATTTTCCTTTCAGTGGTGAGTTTGAAAGGAAAATGCTATTAATTTCAGGGGAGGAAATCATTCCTGTGCTGAAGACAAACCAAAAAACAAGACAGCCTTGATGACAGTTTGCTTCATCAACCAAGGAAATTGGAAGAGAGCTTACTGATGATAATAATAGGTAGTTCAGTTATACGTAACTTAATAACTACTAACTACCTCCAACACAGAAAACAGAACCAAAGAGCTTAAAACATAACTACTAACTAGGCTATACAGCCAAGTATGTAAGAGGGGAAGACATCAAGGGAGCCAACTAAGCATGACTTAGCAAACATAATTACAACCAGGTAATGGTGCATTCACACTTGATGTTAAGTCAGTCTTAAATGAAGATCTAGGTGGCATCCTACATGGCACCCAATGTTAAATGAGCGATAGCTTAATGTTAAGTGAATGTTAGCTTCACATAAAATTTTCAGGGTAACTAGGTTTAAGTCCTAAATGGCTAGCATGATGTTAGGAGACTCAACACTAAAGTCCCTAACACCAAGTTTGAACTCACCTTAAGTAAGAAGATCAATCTGTACTTGCCAACTAAGCATGACTAAAAGGACTTTGCATGATTTAGAGAGAAACTTTCACACAAAGTAAACAGTGATTTTTTTCCAACAGTTTTTGTCATTTTTCAACCAAAAATTGCAGAAAGTGTTATTTCTCTAGCTTAATTTTTTTGAATTTTTTTGGTTGTCTCACAAAATTGAATGGATTAAAAAAAAAACCTGAAAGCAAACATGTGTTTCATCCAGTGATCTTTTGGGTGGGAATTTTCACTACTTGGCAATTTATTGAAACTTGGAAACACATGTTCTAATTCAGAGCAAAACGTGTTTTTTAATCAGCAAAAGTTTGTTTCTTTTGTGAAATAAAGGAAAATTGAATGAAGAAACAGGCATTTTCATCATGTAATTGGCTCAGCCTTTTATTTCAGGTTCAAACAAAATCATGACAAATCATAATACTGTGTAACATAGTGAGGAAATTTTAATGCAATGTGTACACTATAAAATAGTAACGTGCAGACTACATTTAAGGGCCGCTTTACACTAGGAGTCAGGGCTAATGTTCAACCCAAATCGAGCATTCCTATTGGTGCAAAAGTTGAAATCAGCCCCAAGCTTTACACTAGGAGTCAAGGCTGACATAGAAAAAAACTTTTCAATCTGCTCCAAGTTACTAATAAATGCTAAACATTATGGCCTTGTATTGGCCCCAAGGCTGAAAAATGGACACCATCAAATTTGGGAGGCCAATTTGCAACTCTTGGGTCCAATGTTCCAGCATTTATTAATATTCTGGCATCAATGTTCTAGCATTTATTAATAACTTGGGGCCAATTCGCAACCCAAAAATGCTCAAAGTTGGCCTCAAGTTTTTTTGGCCCTGACTCCTAGTGTAAAGCAGGCCTAAGACTTGTCGCCCACACTGGTTTGAACTTCAAACTAAAACATTTACCCCAAATTCCTATATACTGATTAAAAGTGTCTACTCTCTTGGCAAAGCCAACAAACCTTGGGCGGAAGGTGGTGGCAACTGGAAGTGTGATAAGCCATGAGACCAGAGGTTAACTACTTGGATGTAGTCGTGGCATGTGCGCCGCAGTTCGTACCATAAACCCCCGCCCCCTCCCCCCCATGTGCACAGGACCTTCTGTATCTGATCATCAAGTCTAGTTAGCAACTGGCATCACTTGCTCTCAGCTCAAAGAGGAGAGGTGAATCTGGCTTGAATTCCTTGTTTCTCAAGGAGCGTAGCTTCTGGCAGAGTATTGGGTGGTGTTTGGGTGTCATGTGCCGCCTAATTTTTAAATTAATTTAACATGCTATTTTAATATAAACATCACATATTGTGCATTATTATGGATGAAATGGCAAAGTTTATTTCATATGTGTCATGAGTTGCAACTTTTTGTGTGAGAAAAATCACATTCTCTTGTAGTGATTTAACTTCATCCTTCAAGGGTCTACAATAGGTTATCACCAGTGTTGGGCGGGTATAAAAAATTGATCAGGTTTCAAGCTGGCTCTCAATCTGGTTTCAATCCAGTTTTCAATTTGAAATTTGACTATTCTCATTTTGAGTGAGACTCGACACTTCGAAAACTGGTTGGGTATCCCAGAGGCTCAATTTGATACTTAATATTGGTGAAAGTTATCAAGTGAACCTTCAAAACCAGTTTTCATGCTTGTATAGGTTTATAAAAACCCAAATAGATAATATCATCTACCCGTTTACAAGGTTTGAACTGAAAACTTTTTAAATATCCTTGAAAGGATTAATCACCATGTCACAACTTTTTATGTGGACACCAAGTTGTTGAATTTGATGTGTAGGGTAAAGCCCTAGGATGGGGGCATTCTCAAAAGAAGGGGCATAGAATGAGGCAATAGCCAATTCTGGCCCTGCATTTTGGGAATGTCCTCCACCCATTGGCTTAACCTATTGTAAAACATGAGGCAAAATTTATGGTGAATCAAACCTACATAGATCACAAGGCATAGGAGTGGGAGGGATATTATACCTACTTATAGGTGTAAGAACCCTCCCACTATTGAGGAGTAGGCATAACATACCTCCTATTTTTTAGGAGAAAAATTGATGAATATAAGGTGCCTTTAAGACACATTAGAAATTTTCTCCAAGTGCTTTATGTTTGAAGTTTACATATGTCATTGATTTTAACTTTAAAACCATTAGGGTGAATAAGTATTAAATAAAAATAATACACATTATTATTTCATGTGATTAAATGTGACTAGTACTTAAGTTTACTTTGAAAAAATCTTGAGTTCAAACTTCATTTAGGTGATAACCTCAAAACCGACAAAGGTTTTTTTTTTTTTAAATAAGTTTTTAAAAAACTGGACCAGTTCTCTTTTAATTCTTTCTAAGAACTAAAATCAATGGTTCCCTCCAAAACATGAAAACCACCCAACACTGGTTATCACCACGCTACCACCAAAATACCGGTGATTTCAGCAAGGACACCAACTAGGATACCGTGTTCCTAAGCACTTGACGTGTCTGTCAAAGGATATATTTAGGGTTACTGCCACTGAATTCCACAACAGTACCATCAAATGTGCAGTTTGCACAGACCCCTAGAAATCTAAGGATTAGAAATCTTCGATAGAGCGAGAGGTCAGGTACCCAATGTTGTGATTTCCAGTCCCTAACAAATTTTTACATAAAGTGGCCATCTGCCACACTGAATTGATTGTGTACCCCGTGACAAAATTTGCAGCTCTGTGTTGGGTAATTAGAACCTCCAGGCGATCATGTTCAATTATGGTTTAATTACATTTTTAATCTTATTTTAAAGAATAAAAATTGTTGTGTTTAAAGCAAATGAGGTAATCCAAAATGTTTTTTTTCCTTAAAATGAGAAGAATTAATGGATCTTGTGTATTTTACACCTTTATTTAATAGGTTTTCATCTACCCTCTATATTAGCCCACGGAAATTTTCGTTATCATTTGTTAACTACTTCCCAATTACTAGTGGGAAAAGTGGGGATCATAGGGTTCCATTGTGGGAATCCATCATCTGATTGCATGTTACTTCTCAGATTTGAGAGATCAAAGTACAAGAAGTAGATAAACAAAGTTGGAGCAGCTCATTTTTTAAGATCTAAGTTGGAGGAAGCTACAAGGGTTCAAACAGAAGAATGTGTGAATGAGGCCACTAATAAGGCCCTTGCATCTGTTGGCATTTTTAGGGATATCTGAAAATATAGCCTATTGCAAATATACTCTTACCAAAGAAGATGGTATCCATGCCATTTATTTAGCCAAGCAATAAATTGGACAAGCAGTGCTTTGGTTCTATTTGGATTCTGCGCACATTTATCTAACCCCGTAAAGACCTGCTCCAATTTATAGTGTCATCGGACGCCATGTTACCCAGTCTATGTCTTCCTCCACTGTTTTGGGGATGTCTCAAAAAACAGAATGCCTACTGGAGCGGGCATTCCATTTTTTCCAAAACACCCCCATTTTTTCGTTTTTCATTCGGTACACTCCGGGTATCATGGGGGACCCAAAAGAAAATCCGACTTTGTGCTCACACAGAATCCGTCTCTGAAGGAAAAATGGAAAATTGAAGTCCCAGTGAAGTGGCAATGATGCTCTAAATATTGAAGGCACCTGAAAGGCAATCCCATTTACACTGGTTCACATCACATGGTTTGGAAATTATATCACTGGAACGAAGGGGTGGCAGGATCCAATGATTTGGCAAACCACAGGAAATCTATGTAAGCGATAATCCCTGGCAAATTTCATGTGTGAGTTATTCTTGTGGAAACCACATGAGATCCAACTGTGGGCACTGGGTTATTCTTCTTAGATGCTGTCTGTGGCTTCCAAGAGGAATCAACCACCAAACTGGTCAATCCGTCTCTGCATTAAGTCCCAGTCAGTACAAACAAATGACACCAGGCCACCAATTGAAGGGATCTCGCACTAATATGACAGCACATAAGTGGCAGACTGCTGTCTTTCTTTTGCTGCACGGAGCCCGTTCCCCTTTCCCCGCACAAAGCCTTGCGCAACCTCAAGAGTGACTAGTGAACGGGGCATACATCGCCAGTGGTAGCCTGCTGGCAGTCAGATGCATGGAACCGTGCTATCATCACCAGCTCATTGATGACCAGCGCTTGACAGTCCAATTATAGACTGGTTGTGGCAGCAGTACTGGGAGCCTGGGAAAACACTGACTTGTCAGGGAAGTGAAAGAATCCATTCCTTGTTATACCGTAGCACCTTCCCAGGTTTAGTAATAATTAATTTTTTTTTAAATGTTGATTTTTTGAATTATTTGTTTCAAATGTCGAAATTTAAGGAAATTACGAGGGAAGACAAAATACAAAAATCAATGAAAATCCAGAAGCTTTCTTGTTTCAAGCCAGCCCACCATTGCAGAGCAAACTATCCAATAATTGACAACATTTCTCTATCCTATAATTTGGTATAACGTTATGTCTACCCATTCTTGCAAAAAAAAAAAGAAGAAGAAGAAATAGAAATTGATGTAAAAGGTCTCACTATGTTAGATGTTCAGAGTATGGAAAACCTCTCAAAGAAGCTGCCTATATTTATTGTCAAATTTTCATAAATTCTGTTTTTTTACTGCTGAAGTGGATTTTGAAAAAATAAAATAATTATTCCAGACCTGAGTGCGGATCACCACAACCCAAGTGCCGAATCTGAGAAGGCACTAGGGTAATCTAATTCCTGTGTTTTAAGGTTTGGAGTTTTGGATGGCTATGGCTGTTTATTTCTGTAATGTTCTCCAGTACAATGAACGGTCGGTTGTTATTGCTCAGATGTGTGATGGATCTGCCATGGATCAGGGTCATTCCGTGTTCAAAAGATGGGCACATGATCTCCAGGCATAGAGTTGTAGCTGTGACCTGGGCCCATGTGTGTGTGTCTGTCTTCCTGCTACAATTATTTTTTGTTCTTTTTTTTCCTGAATTAGGCAGCGATATTCGCCAAACTGTCCATCAAAAGATGGAATACCTTACCCTAAGGTCAGTTTCGTCATTAAATAATCCCCAAAATAGTGAAATGAATTTTTTGTGGAAATATGAAGTTGACATGTTGAAAATCATCATAATTATAATAAGCTATACCTTGAATAATTTCACTACTCATATCAGAATATCATAGTAGATGATGGAAAATATATAATTTAAAGATTTAAAAACGAACTAATTTTTTGGAAAAAAAATAATTATTTGTTTTGTCTACATTGAAACTGACCCTAGGCTACAGTATAGAAGACTGATAGATGTCCTGAAGACAATCTTTTTTTCTCCTGGCTATATATATATATATATAGCCAGAAATCTATATTGTAAATTGAGAGTGCTAAAATTAAGTTCTTTTCTGTTGTTTTCAAAAGCCGGAATTTGATCAAAATTTAAGAAAAGTTACCAGATTTCTATACATGGTTCAAGTACATAGCCAAAACAATAGAACCGTGTTTTGAACTTTTCACTTTTATATTTAGCTTGTAGCCAAATCTGGCTAAATCTTCCTGTGGGCCATCACCAAATGGCTAGATCATAATAATGACACAAAAAATTTGCCTGAAAACTACTAGGATCGCTAGTCCATGCCATATTTGCAGGGTATAAATGAGTGATTTACCTATCTATGCCAGGTTTTTTGTCCACATCCTTGAGCACAAATTACAACCATAGAAGCTTTAAAGTTCAGCTATTTAGACACAACAAAGTCTAGGTCAACAAGTGGAGATGGTATTTTCTGCACATCCAGCAAACAACGCATAAAGCCAACAGATATATGTGTTGTTTACCCAAGCAATTAGTTGGTTGAGCCCTAGGGGCCAGATGGGAGCACGCATGCAGAAACGGTAAACCCTAAGTATTAAACCTTAAACCCCTTCATGGCTCCTATTCTGTAACGGGGAAGGGGACTAAAGAAGGAGGGCAGGAAGCCCTTCCTGCCTTTATTTTGAGAGCAGAAAAAACGCAAGATAAGCTCAGTTCATTGTCTGTTAGTCATTGAAGAAAATGCTTTTAGATGTGGGACTTTTCTTTTCTTTTTCCTTCTTTGCATGATAATTTGCCAGGTATGTACTGACAATCAAAAGTCTGTTGCAGGCCAAGGTATATGCCCGCAGCAGCTATGTAAGTCCTTTGCTGATGAGGTGCATCCCCCTTCCTTTCAGTGTTCACGCATGCAAATTGCCTCATGAATTTGCTATGAATCAAGAGGGGAAGCCGTTATCTAACTCCTTGTTATGAGACATTTAGGTCTACAGCCAGTCCCTAGTTGAGCAAACTGTATTTGATAAGGAACCAATCCAATACAAATTTGTAGAAAGGTTTCCTCAATTAAAAACTTAGTCTAGGTTTTTACATCGGGGTAGAACAGGTGCTATCAACCTTGTTCCAACTTCCCATGCCCTGAGACAATGAAAATCCCTCTAGACTGGCAAGCAGCACCCAAGAGTGCACCACAAAGGATGGATGGTAAGTGTTCAGAAAACTATTTTATGTTGGCTTCCAGGTCCTTAGCTACCTATGGTGATAGGTTAGTTTCTTGTTTTACTACCTACTAGCTAACATTCCACAAGGTAGGAGGACGCAAAAGAGAGCTTACATATGCATAAACCATGTACTTAATTAGTAATCACCCATTTTCTTACCTATCACTAGTCCAAATTCGGATGTAATTTATTAGCCTAAATTATTACATGATTTTTAAAATAAAATAATTTTATCCCACCATAATCATCTTACCTTGTTTAAAGTTATGTTATTATAGGGTCACTATGTAATATCATAGTTCATTACTAATTCTAATTGAAGTAATTCCCTACTATTTGAATAATTCACTATAATATATAGGTTTTGTTTTGATGATGTTATTAAATAAGTTATAGGTATATAAAGAAATGTAGGTAAATAATTTGTAAATAAGTAGGTATGTCAAATGAATGTTCTTAAATATATAAATAGGTGGATAGGCATGTATGTAGATGTAGTTATGTTGTAAATAAGTAGGTAGGTAGGCCTTAGGATAACCCTTAAATAAGCTTATATTGTTCTGAACCTATGTAGGCCCTTAGTAACTTGTGTTGTCCCTCATTACACCTTAGACCTTAGGTAGTTTACATAGTCGTTAGGTAGGTCTACATAGTTGTAAAGTAGATTTACATAGCCATTATGCTTACATAACCCCTAGGCAACATACATAGTTTTTGGGTAAGCTTACATAGCCCATAAGTCACTTACATAACCCTTAGGTAACATAGTATATAACCTATAGGTAGTTCCATAAAGTAACCCACAATAATCCTTAAATAGATTACGTAACCCCTAAATATCCTTCATAACCTCTTCATAACCTCTAGGTCACTAGAAGAAAAAGACCAATATGTGACCAACATATTTACAACTACCTACGATTATTTGATTTGCAATTAAATTTTTGCATTCTACAACTAATGTGACATGGTGCTGACATCAATTGAGTCACCTATGACTATCCTACGACTAAATCGGTTTACATATATATATGGGTTGGATTTATCATCTACGAATAACCATCTAAAATCCCATTAGTTGCAAGCAATGTGGTGCTTACTTGTAATCAACATATACCTATATACATTAATTACAATAATTATTTCATTAACAATTAAACTTAATATTCATAATTTTAAATTTTAAATATTTTAAAAATTAAAACATTTCCACTATAATTTATTTAATTTATTTAATTTACAAAATTGTAAGAATTACATTCCAATATACTAGAATAATCAATTACGTACTTATAATATATAATTGTTACTACATCATAAAATCATGGAATATATTTACTGCAAATTTAAAATAATTATAATAAATTATTTTAATTATTATTTATTACTGCTTATTTAAAATGGATAAATATTATTAAATTTTCACATTAATTAAAATGATAGTCCCCAATCATTAAAAAAACTATTATATTTACAATACTTATATTTAATGATAATAAGAAAATTTTATATCCAAAATTTTATAATAATCTTAAAATAATGAGCAAAGTTGATGTAATTATTGTATTTAAAAACAAATATACACAAAATATATGTATGTATTACTCATTATTTACTTATTTACTATAAATTGCTAATATAAAAACATAACATTTTATATTAATAATTATTATTTTATAATAATATAAAACCATTGTAAAATCATTGTAATTATTTAGTTATTTATAAGTTAGAATTACAATACTTGCATAGTTAATTTATGATTGAACTTTATTATTATCTACAATTTATAGTTTATAATTTAATTATTATTTAAGTTTCTAGATTAATCATAATTTAATTAAAATAATTAATGTTATGACCATAACTACATGGATTCTAATATAATAAATTAAAATATACATTTCTTGTAACTTTTTGTCCATAATATATCACTTTTATAAATAATTATAAATAATTATGTTTATTGATTGTAGGCTACACTAAATAATTATTATTACAACATAGATTTTTATATTATATAATTTATGTTCTTAAACTAAAATAAATCAATTATTGTAATTAATGTTACATTACTTTAAAATCATTGTCATTACTTTAGATACAAATTAATTATATTATATTCATAATTATTTTCTAATTGAACATAATCATTCGCAATCTGTAACTTATAACTTTAAATTTTGAATTAAAATTTTGGAAAAATTAGAATGTAATTAATATAGTTATTGTAGTGATTGTAATTGCAATAATTATTATGTAATAGTTGTTTCTTAATTCTGTAATTACTTATCTATGATAAGTATTTTTATGGTAATATTATAGTAATTCAAAAACATAATGTATCTTCAGTAGATTATTGTCTTTATAGTTATTAATTACCAATAGAAGAAAAACATTTACTTGACTGATAATTATTTTTACATTAATTATATTATCTATAATTCAACCAGATTTTGAAAAGTATTTATTTATTTATCTATGAGTTATGTATTGATAACTTATGAATAACTAGATAGCTAGTTAATTAGATATTAAGAAATTATTAATTATATAAATAATTAATGATGAATACTTAATATTTGTAGTGTATAATTTATATTTTAAATATATGTTAAATTTAATTATTATTAATTAAATGATTATCTAATTATCTAGTGATCCATGTTCTTGAATTGTTTAGAAATCTAAAAACTAATAACAAAAGGCATGAGGAAAGTTTTGAAGTTACAACTTAATTTTTGAGGAAGTTATAACTTTAAGCCTTATCCCATATTGTTTGTTCTCCATTCTTAGTTTGAACACTATGTAAACAAGGGGTGTGGTCATCCAATTTCACATTAAAAAATGTGTGCACATAGGGTGAGCCAATCAAAAGACTTAACCCAAAATAAAATAAAAAAGTATGCACAATTTTAAACTACCTACCTACCTAACCTACTTATTTACCTAGTTAAGTAGGTGCTTAGTTTAACCTACCCACCTAGGTCGACCTATGTACCTACCTATTTAAGTACCTACCTATATGAATAGATATTTAACCTAAGAAGGTAGGACCTACCTACTTACCTTTTAACCTAAATAAATAGGTAGGTATGTAACTTAAGTTTGTAAACACCTATTTATGTACCTACTTAAAAACCTACCAACATAATATTAATATTTTTAATTAAATTCATTGAAAATGTGACATGTGGCATAATATAAATCACCCAAGCATGTGAATTGAAAATCTTAAATTAACTCAAAATAATAATAATGGGTGCAATCACAATCAAACGAGTCAAAAAACACATTGGACGATTACCAAAATTCATTAAAAATTATAATTTTGTTAGATATATTTTTGTGGTGCCACTTTAATGCCATGTTAATCATGGAATGTTGTGCTAAATGACTAATGGGTGTAATCATGGTAACACGTACCACAACAAGTGTAATCCGTACTTTATGTTCCATGTTATTAGAAATGCAATTTAATTTTGTGTTCAAATTTTAGGATTTATTTATATGATAACATTCATAATATATCATGGGAACTTGTGAATAAATTTGAATTTAATCAAATGAATGAAAAATATGAAAAATCATTAACAAAAAGCATTGTAAATAGTTGTCAACCCCACTTTTGGAAGAGTGTGAGGATGACACTCACACTCCCGAAATGGGGACTTGGGAGTCCTCCGGGACTCCCGAAACTTCAAAGTTTGATTATAGGGGTCAAAACACTTCGCCTTGAGGCGTTCTTCATGACATTGGAAAGCTATTGAAGTGTAAATGTCAAAAATAGTCTCACATGAGCCATTTGGACATCTGCAACACAAGTTATGGCAAAAAGAAGGGTCAGGAGTCAAACCAGCAATTTGACTCCCGACCATTAAGAAATCCGGAAATTGACCCAACCCCGGTGGGTGCAGATGGAGTGCGACACACCGTTGGAAAGCTCTCAACGAGAGCCACAAGTTTTCTTTAGACCTCATCCCAATCCGAGGTCTGAGCAAAGAGTTATGAACTCACAAAGTCCCAGGAGTCCAAACCGGAACAATTTCGGGATTCCTCCTTGGGAGTCCCGGGACAAAAAGCCATTCGGATGTGGGTGCTACAGAGTAACACAAAGAATACTATATGGGGGAAGGTGGTGGCTTCCCTTGAGTCCGGGCCGTGGTGAGTCTTGTGAATCCAGAGTTGCTCGTGGCTTGTTCTAGCACCAAGGGTGTTCCAAAATGCGAACTAACCAACTTGTTGGTTGGTTTGATGCAGGTGCAAGTGAGTAACTAAAGCTTGTCCCTCTTCTTAGTCCCATCCCGGAGCTTCAACACGCCCCTCTACCCCTTTTAGTGCTGAGAGCTGGGAACGTGCCTCAAGTCCCCACAATTCCGCTGTTTTAAAAACCAAGGCCCACTTTGGGCCTAACTTAGGACTTGGGAGCGTGTCACTAGTGGTTTTTAAAAGTAAAATAACATGTTTAATAACTTGATTTTTTTCAAAATGACATATTTTTGACAAATTTTTAATGTGTACCTTATCAAAGTATTATAAAAAAAATTATCATGATTTTTAAGGATTTTTTCTAAAACCTTTTGTGGAATATTCCAAGAATAGAATAGTCTAAAAAAACAATTCCAAAAGGCCAAATGTGGCTCATGTTATCCCATTTGCACCTTAATATGAATGTTGAGAAATTGAAAAAAAAAAATTAGGTTTTGGTTTTTGTAAAGGACTTTTGAACTTGAACAACAATTGCATAAAAAACATTCAATTTTATAAATTATTAAGCAAAAGGCTTTCTTTATAAAGGAATTTTGATGAGAAAAAATTGAGATGATGTTAATTGATTATCCACATTCAAAAACCACTCACAGTTTCAAAGTTGTGAAATTCTAAAATTTTAAAACTTAAAAATCTATTGAACATAATTTTTTAATTTCAAAAGTCTTTTACAACATGTAAATGGGGTGTAATGTACATGACATCTAAAACAAAGTTATAGTTTATGAAGTAATAAAATAAATCACTAAATAATTAACATATTTTCGTACAATTTGAAATTAAAATAATTTTTCAAAACAAAACAAAAACTTTGGTAGAATATGTACATTTTTAAAAAAATCTTAGTTATTCATTAAAAATTAATATAAAAAATGTGATGTATTGAAAAATTATATGTATTTTTAATAACATATTGCAAAAGATTTCATCCCAAAAGTTTCATTCTATGAAAAAATGAAAACGATGACTAAAAAAATTATAATCCTTGAGTCCTTCATCACTATTGGCTCATTTGATTGTGATTGCACAATAATATCTATTTTAAATAATTAAATATCAGGATACGTGGCAACACATCATTTTATTTCAATAATGACCAAAATAGTTGCATCTTAATCACATGTGATAATACATATACAATGGAATCAAAGGATGAACTTGTATTTGTTGACTTTTTCTTTCATTCAATACCCTTTTTCATTTGCGACTAATATCACATGTAACTTGTCTAAGGCGACTAAAGGGATTTTAATCGCAAATGTTATTTGCGATTAAAATTTAGTAGTAGAAACTAATCGAAAATAGGTGTTTTTCTTTTAGTGGGTAAACCTACATAACCTTTTTAAGGTAAGTCACACTAACTTCTAGGTAGCTTATGGTAACCCTTATAGGTAGCCTATATAGCACCTACGTAGCCTACATAATCACTAGGTAAGCCTATGTATAACCTTTAAATAATTTCCATAACCATTAATGTGGCATATGGTAACCTTTACATAATGTACAACGCCCTTAGGTAGGCCTACATAACCCCTAGGGTAACCCATAGTAACCCATAGTTTGCTTACATTGCCCCTAAGGTAGCTTAAGATAACCCATAGGTAGTTCACATAACGTTTAATTACATAGTTTACATAACCCCTTGGGGTAGCTTACATAACTTTTATGGTAGCCTATGGTAGGCCGTAGGTAGGCACATAGTCCTTAAGTATGCCCTCTTAATAACCCGTAGGTAGGCCTACATAAGCATAGGTAGGCTTTTTAAAACCTTAAAATAGTCCCTAGCTAGGTAAGTTTATGTTGGCATTAGGTAAATTTTTAAATAAACCTAGGTAGACCTAAATTGACTCTAGGTAGACCTTAAATTAACCTAGCTTACCTAAGCTTATATAAGCTAAAATAGGTTAGTAAAAAAAGGTTCAATAAACTACTTAAATAAAATAGAAAAAATGTTTATTAAAATGTGGGTGACAATTTGTTTCACATATTAAAAAAAGTTTGTGTGATGGTAAAAATTATCCCTCAAAGTGAAAGTGAAGGGATCAAATCTTAATTCTTGCAACCTAATCTAGGCTACCTAGGGCCTATCTTTTTAGCCTAAGCCCCTAAGCTTATGCTAGTAGGTTAAATGGCCTAGCCTATGTTCCTAATTAGTGTAGGAATAAAGAGGTTAATGAATTCATTATGTTTATAACAATTAGTCCCTATCCACTAAAAGGTTGACCACATATTATAATATTTATATGTATGCAGTAAGACCTACTTCTTACAAAATGGGTTAATAAATATAAACTCAGTTGAAATTCATTTGTACCAAAGTCATAATGGGGATCTAGTGGATGGTCCACTTGTGCCCACGCTTTAGTTCATTTTAAACTTGCTTTTTCATTACACTAAATTTTACAAATTGTTCCAACAATTCATTAATCAACCATTTCCATAAATAAATTTTAGGTGGTATTACACTTGAGAAAGGTGGACATCCTTAGGAATTATGTGAACCGACTCTCAATAATGAATCATGGATTGGAATTTGAAAATTCCTTATTACTTAATTATGATTAAATTGTATGAAGTTACCAAGGTTCCACGTTGGTAACCTATCAAGTAACCTACTTCCACTTCACAGTACTTAGTTCAATTTGTAAAGTCACATGGCCCAACATTTATCAATATCTAACAACACTTTCATAAATACCGTAGTAATTTAACAAATTTGGCTTTAAATAATTATGATTTTAGAAATTAAAAGATTTTGAAAATTATCAAGGTGTATTGCTAAATATATCTTAAATTAGAGTATTAAAAATATATCATTTAAAAATTAAGTCATTAAGATCAATGAAATTTTGAAGTTTTATTATTGCAACAAGAATAAAAGGCTTGGGAAATACAATGAACTATCTAATTAGTCACTACCTAATTAAGTTCATTAATGTGTAAGACCCACACGATCTTTATTGATCTATCCATGTCCTCTTGTCGTTCCTCCATAATAATTAGAAAAGTATGGAACACTTATGTTTATCAAACATTTTGAGGATTGTTGCAATATAAGAATTCTCACAATAAAATCCCAATATTTTATTAATTTATTGATGGTTTAGGTTCTCAAATTTGAAAAAAAAATCAACATTAAATTGTCAAACATGTTATGTTACTATGACATTGCATGATTTTAAAGGTTTGGTGATAGTTAATATTTTTTTCAATTTTGTGTTTAATAATTTTACCAAGTAGGAAACACTTAATTATAAATTACTTGAAATAAATTTAAGGTGTTAATATATATCAAATTGAATCCATTTCAACCTTTTTTTTACTAGCAATATATTGCCAAAAAGAAATTTTTAAAAGAAGTGATCTTAGCAGGTTTTCAATTGCCAAAATTGAGAGAAAAAAAAAGGTAAAACTCGTTTGATTCATATAATTGGCTTTCATTGTGTAGCCAAAAACACAAAAGTTTGATTAAATATTGGAACTTTATTTTTAGTTTATAGCCTTATTTGGCTAAATCTTCATAGGGATGTTTGCCATTTTTTCAATACCTTCCTATGGATGATGAACATTGTGTCTACAAAAAAAAAATCCAAAAATAATCATTGATCCATTTGGGATAAAAATAATTCCCACATTTGATTGTGCACATAGTCAACATAATCGCAATTTTAATGTTTAAAGATTCTTTGCCTTGAAATATCCCAAGTACCATGTTTACATTTGATTTTATCTTGTAAAAATTTAGTTTTCAATCTAGGGAAAGACACTTTCCTTTGAATATTCTAATATGTCTAAATATACCTATAATAGGTTACCCTATTAATAGGCTAGACTAGGTAGGCTTGTTTAGGTTCCTAGCTTTAGGTTTTTTGCCAAGTCAACCTAAATAGCCTCATTACAAGATATTTTATCAAGTTTGTAACCACATCAAGTTTGTGTGACTAAATGCAACTATGATGTGACTAGATGCAACTAAATGCAACATAATTATCCTAGGTTAAGTTATTTTTTAGCCTAAAAATGTTTAGGTTGACCTAGCCTAGGTTGATAAATTAGTTCATCTTAAGTCAACTTAGGGAGGTTTAGGCTAGGTTGGTAGGTAATAAGTAGGTTGACCTAGGTCAACCTAGGATGGCCAAATTTAATTTAAAGGTAAAAACTTTGAATTTTATAATTTTGTGTTAAATATAATTAGTATAAAAATATATGGTAGTGCAATGGATGAAGTCACTGTCACATTGGGGTTCAAGTCATTTTATTATGAACCTACCCTAAATTCAAAAAATTCAACACAAATTTGAAGAAGCAAGCCACAATTCACATATCCATCCCTTTGTAAAGACCTAGATTGTGAATATCCATGTTTTACAATTTGGTTATTTTTATTTTTATGGTTCAAATCAAATATAAAAAATCCTATAAATTATTTAAAAGGGAAATTTGAATGTTTTATATATATTACAGGCACATGGCCACCTTGACATTGGAAATAATTTACTCCACATGTTTATTTCAATAGGATTGATTCATATGCATTGTAATGTTAAGACAATTATGACATGCATCCATATTTTGTGATTTGAAAAATGGGCCTTGTATTGCAAATTTCATTTAATGATATTTACTATAATTTGAATGTTTATTTTAGATGAATGGTTTTAGGAATCACATTCAAACAAATCTAACATACCATAAGGTTGAAAACATTTATATGATCCATACTAGGTAACTAATTCAAATAAAAAGGTTACCCATGACTATTTAATGCACATAATACAAGACATGAAAGTTCAAAGCCCGTCCCATGGATGATATATGGTATGCATTTTAATCTTACAAAAGGGTATACATTATCCAACATTAAATTTTAAAAGGATATGTTGGAACAATAGACATTACATAGGTTAATATGAAAGAGTTTGCTTGCAACCAAGGTTCATGAAGTGATTAAACAAATCCATATGATGCTCTATTTATTACTTTTATAATAGTGTTTAAATGTAGACACAATAAAAGGAGCCATTGGTGGCAAGGTCGAAATCTTTACTAGGAACTACAATGTATATGTGGTTTTCATGTATTGGTTTATTAAATACCCAAATTAAATTCAAAATATAATCTTTTTTTTAAATACAAAATTTTGAATATTGATATTGATATTGATGTTGAAGCCAAATATGACCCATAGAATAATTATCTATTATTTCTTGCATCAAGCCTTACATTATAATCAAATATACAACTTTGTTTTGAACCACAATCACAAATTTCGAAATATTATAATCATTAAAACATTTAAACTCAAAATCAACAACATCATTGTAGATGCACCTAAAATATCTAATACAAGTGTAACTAAGATAAGCACATGTGGCCTTTTTTATGAAATATTTTATAGCCCACAATAAATTTGAAAACATTTGGTGGAGGTTTAAATAATGAAAACACATTCAATTTGAATGGCGCTAAAAACCACAATGTCAACAATGCATATGACAAAGGACTTTAATAACATATTCAAATGGCTTCAAATTCATATGATTCCAATTCCATGAGTAAAGTAACACAATTTCAAAAGATGAATAATTATTTCATTAAATACAATAAATGAATTTTTTCAAAGAATCGAAATAAGGTTTTCATTGCAATCAACAAGTGCTTTTGTCTTCTTTTATTGCAATTTCATCCATTTAAAAGAATTTTTAAAAAAAAATCTTGAAAACAACAAATAATTAGAGAATTTAGAATAGAAAGCTATGATTTATCAACCATTTAAAAATGGCCCCATATTTTTCACTTGCAATGAAATGCAAAATAAATAGGGGTTTCAAAAAGCCAATTTGGGATTTAAAATATGAAAGCATGTGCTAGAAACCCTTAACTAAATTAGATGAAAATTCAAAATGGGCTTTGAATTTATCAACTTATTTTAACATGACCCCAAATGATGTAATTACAATAAAATTACCCAAGGAACACTATGCGAAAACATGACATCCATGATTATGCCATTTTGTGACTGTAGTGATTTAACAATATGCAACATACCTTTATGCCATATATGCAACTATAGTCATGGATATAACAACTTGTAATTACTTATGATTACACATAACTAATAGCCATATTGAAAAACATGTTTAGCTGGTACACTTAAATAGGATTTAGGTAGCCCATAACATTAGGAGAAAAGGTAGGTCAAACATTTGGCTAGGTAAGCTGAAGTAAACCTAGGTAGCCTTAAATAGGCTGTGGTAAATTTAGATACCCCCTAGGTAGCTTCTATTTCATTCCATATGTAACCTAAATAGCCCCTAGGTAGCCTTTAGGTAGGCATTAAATAGATATAAGTAACCCTTAAATAGCCCATAGGTGGTAGCCTTAAGCAAGCTTTATGTAATCTTTAGGCAATTTTTAAATATTTTAAATTGTTGTAGGTAGCCTTTAGGTATTTAAAAATAGTCCCAAGGGAGGTCTAGGTAGCTCCTAGTCCATCTTAAGTGCACCCTAGGTCTAGGTAGGCCCTTGGTTAGTTTTAGGCTAACCTATCTTATCTAGGTTAGGTAGGGTAAATTACTTAAGTAGGTTAGAAAAAAAAAAGTTTAACATGGCAACATAACATGTTACTAAAAAGTTTGTGATGCAATGGTAAGGACTTTGGTTCTCAATGTGAAGGTGAAGGGATTGAATCCGAAAACTTGCAGCCTTAGGTAGCCTTCTTAGACTAAGTTAGGCAAGACTTGACTACTTAGCTCAAATTCCTAGGCTATCATTCTTATGTGGCTTAAGCTACTTAGTTATATTTTATAACTTTTAAAATTGAAATCCAATGGCTTAAAATGTAAAATTTGACAATGAATTTATGTCAAATACAAGTACAATCATGGTATTTGTGATTAGTGGTAAAAGTGATGAATCTAGTTCCACCATAGTCATGTGTAGTTGCAATGGATTATTTACAATTATGAATCTTGTTATCAATGTGTACATATATGCCATGTTTTGGCATAGTAAAAATAGTCCTCTAAAAATACAAGGTTCTATTAAATATGCACACCATATCACATCCACAACATGGTTACAATGCACAAAAAAAAAAGATATTTATATATTTTGTAATAAGGAATAAAGAAAAAAGATGGGTTGGAAAAAAAATCAATGTAACATCCATTAAATTAATTTCAAACTTCATCAAATTAACTTTGAACTTAAATCATTTGGTGGGTGGGATTAGTCCTATGTAGTGGTCACCATGTACTAATAGGTTTTTAGTGGGATTTTGGCAAATGTCACTTTTTTCCTTTTTTATACCAAGGGTTTTAGGTGAATTAGAATGAAAGTTAATTATCATTTCCTAAAATTGACAAATAATTTATAGTCATCACCTTGGATTGACCCAAAAAAAATGTTTGATTGGATTCTTATAATAAAATGATAAATTACATGTTATATCAATTGAGGTAGGATATTGAAAAAAAATGATGTGATCTATCAAATGATTTATGCATTGTAGAATTATTATACAAATATGTGAAGTTATTTTCACAAACTACAATCTAATAGTGACCAGATCTTGTCATGGATTGAAATTTATAGGAATCCACATAAATTTGTAATGAATGAATTTATCAAAAGAAGTAAGTGGTATGATTATCAAGATCCAACAAGCCATTAATGATATTTTGTTGAATTATCATTTAAATAAATTCAAGGCACAACAAGAAGAAAACCTCAAAGAAATAGTGTTCATTAGATTGCAATAATTGAAAACTTTAAAAGAACAAAGTTGGAATTAATTTTAAAAAAAAAGAATGTGGAAACACATGAATAAATGTCAAAATTGTCGGATAGACTAACCATTAGATTTTTACAAACATAACTACATCAAAAATATATTTACACATCACAAGCTCCTCAATGGTTATGTATCAAGATCTTGTTTAGTTTAGCTATGATAAACACCATTGATTTTAGTAATGTTATCAAGAATCATTGATTGTTATGTTATTTGGGCAAAAATGAGAATGCCTTAAAAGATATATCCATCCACTCCTCTAGATCTAATAATTCGCACTTGGTGTGTGTTAATGAACAATTACATTTGACAAGGTAGGAAAAAATAAATTGTTAGATAAGTCACTAAAAACTATGATGAAAGATGTTAAAAATTAACGATAATATTGGAAGATTTATATGATATTCACAAGTGTTCATTACAACAAGTCTTTGCTTCATGGTGAGTGGATGGATTAAGGAATGACTTTCCAAAGAAAAGGTGACTAGTATGGATGATGTTGTTCATTCACAATTATGATTTGTCAATATTGAATTCTATGCATAAGAAGGGTTTTTTGATACAGTATTGGACCTTGGTTCTTGTAAAGTTTCGAGACCAAATTGAAACATCAATCATTATGTATTAGAAGTTGAAGGAGGAGAAAAAACAATTGTTCACCCACTAGGAGAGGGAATTTGGAGGGAAAATACTAAAAAGAAATCTATTCACATATTTTGAAAGGAAAAAGAAGTTCAAGGGATGATTTTTTTTCCCCCACTTGTTGCAAAGGAAAATATAGATTGAAAAAGAAATAAATGCTGTTTACTCAATCCAAAGAAGAGGAAGGTTAGGAAGCATAGGAAGCAGACAAATAAATGGATTTTTTTGGTGCAAAATTTTACATTGTTCTAATTTTGTTGAAAAATATTGTCACGTATACAAGGATTTTTTTGGCAAAAATTGAAAAAATTATAGAAACATGGCCATAATTTTGTACATGGTTTAAGTAGGTAAACCCTAAATTTTTTTAACAATCAGCTTTTTTTAAAGTGGTGAAATTTCGCCAAAAAGGGAAATTAAAAATAAAAATAAAAATGAAGTGATTTTGGAGGGCTTTAATCCCCAGAAGTGAGGAAAAAATAGAGTAAAACTTGACAGATTTCTATATTTATTAGTTAGTGAGTAACCATCAATATAAAAAGCTCATTAAAGATTTGTACTTCATATCTGGTTTATAAACAGATTTGGCTAAATCCTCCTAGGAATGATCTCCATATTTCCTTCTTCATATACATGACTGCCACTTAAGCTACATAATAAAATTCCTAAAAAAGCCACTGATGATGATGTTCAAATTTGTTTCCTATCATATTTTGCTAATAGCCAAATTTGGCTAAATTCACTTATGGATGATCACCACCTTGGATGGCTAGATTACAAAATTGTGAAAAAAAAATAAAAAACACTGATGCAAATAGATTTGTAAGGAGTAGTTGGTAAAGGGAGAAAGATCAATTTACAAAACAATTTGTAAAAGGATAGAGTAGGTCTAGGTAGGTACGAAGTCCTCAGTCCTCAGTGCTCACAAATGGCAAACTTTATTATTATATTGCTGCACAGAAATAATATTGTCAAGGAAAGTCTGACTTGTCACTCAAGCCTGAAATCTTCAGGGTTCCCCAAAAATACTAGCCCTAAGTACTTGGCAACACAACCAAAATGGGCTTTGAGTGACAAGGCAGATTTTCCTTGACATTTTGTCTGACAAGTCAGACTTGGCAGGCCGGCATTTGCCACGGATTCGTGCCCTTATTTGCACCTTTTTAGATGACAGTCTTATATTTTATTAGTGTATTAGTGGTGTCCTGATTGATTGTTGTGTTTTTTGGTGACTTGTGTTCTTGAGCTTTTCTTTGCCTTATGGACTAGGTATAACGATACGGACTATGACCCTTGTTTCATCCATCAAAGAGAGTGGCTATGAAATTTTCATCCAAGAAACTATGACCCGTGTTTCATCCACCAAGAGATTTGCTGTGACATTTTCATCCAAGAAACAAGGGGTTATGGAATCATTCGGCCAATTGATAGCCAATGTTGGTACCTTGTGCCAACTAGTAGGTTACTCCTGAATTGAAGGTTGATGGTTATGGGTTATAACTCGTGTCCTGATAGCCAATCAGAGCGCTGGGATTCTCATTTTCATTAGTTACAATCTACAGAAAGCCCATTTCAGACAGTTCCTCTCAATTGAGATGACACATGGACCCACATTTTGTGATTGGTGGGTCACTTTCAGCGGAATTTTTGGGGACGAATTTTGCCTTTTTTACGAGCAAGAAAATTTGGGAAATTTTGGAATTGTGGAAATTTTCTAGTATTAATATAACTAATTTGCAAAAGTTTTTGGGAAAAATTCACCAAATTTTCAGTATCACAAAATTGAAAAACAAAAACCCTGGGCCTCACTTTAGAATTGTCTTTTGAACTTCGGGCTACGTCTTCGTGGATGAGATGACTCTTCTTGGATGCTTCATGTTGATGGTTCATCGATAAAAAGTCAACAGACTGTGGATAACCTCAGTCATCCATCTGTACATCCTGATGAAGTTAGGGTTAGGGTTCAAACGAGGAAGGTGACGAGACGGAGGAAGACAGAGAAAACACAGCACACGGGAACATCGGCACCAACGATGGCGATCACCGCCGCTGGCGCGTCGTCGCTGCTCCTCTTCTGTACGTTTTCTCTTTACTTCCTCTTCACTCGCCCTTTTCTCAGTTTCTCCTGATTTTTTTCTCCGTTTCTTTTGCTTCTCGTTTGTTCCTGCAGCCGTGTTAGCTCTCTTTCATGTCCTATTGTCCTCGATCGCATGATTGTCTGCTCGATCTAACCTTGTGAGATGTAGTTCCTTCACACATGTTTTTTTATATCGTTTTCGGAGAGTGAATATGTTCGAACAGCTGGTTTGTGTTGTACCATATTTTTCTCGGTATGTTTGGTTGCTTCTCGTAGATGGTTCAATATAGTTTGGGAATATATGCGCCATGTGATGACTTGCATTCTGGTTTTGGAGCCAGGATTATCTATATGTTTGACAGTCTGATTTCTGCTCACAATTAGGGTTTAGATATGCGTTTTCTGCAATGTAATGATGGATACGATGTTTGACATTGGGAAGTCATTGCTGTTTAGGGTTTAGGGTTTATATATGCACCATTTCATGGCTTGCATTCTAGTTCTGGAACCGGGATTAGCTATATGTTTGATAGTCTGATTTCTGCTTGCAATTAGGGTTTAGATCTGTGTTTTCTGCTATTGAATGATGTACATGATATTTGACATCCGGAAGTCATTGCTGTTTGCAAGATCGTAATTTCAGTCCAGAAACTGGTGCTAATTGTTGAATTTCTTGCAGGCTTGAGTTGGCTGTTGCTTGGATGGCTATTTGCCAATGTAAGCCAAATGACTTCTGCAAGCGCTCTGTTGCAGCCATTGAGCGATGCTGACAAAGAAGCTGCAGCAGCATATTTCCTACCAGATGCAAATGGCTTCTATGGCAGGTACAAGTTTTATTTTCTTTAGATCCTCTGTTTTGGGGTTTTTTCTATGGCATTGTGCATTTCTTTCCCTTCATCCTCTGCTGTTTTGGTCATGCCTTTCTACTATGTTATTGTTGCCAGAAACTGGGTGCAAGCTCTTGACTAGCTAGATTATCTCAATGCCTTAACAGTGGGACAAGGGTTGTATCTTCTGGCAAATGATGATGGGGAGTTGGAATTGTCATTTCAGCTTGTGAGAGACCTACTATGCAGAGCAGGCACTGGAAATTCTTGAGTGGGTAGATGTAGAGTCACACAAAATTTGTGACTAACTTGTAGGGGTTGTACAATAATCCCCTAGCTCTGTGGAAGATGCCTTTTATGGTGTGAAGATCACATAAGTCCTAAAATGCCCTCAAGGAGCAGAGATTGCTAAGGTATGCATATTGACCCAAGCGTGTCCTTGGGAGGGATAGCAAAATGAGTTCTTCAAGTTTGATTTCTCATCAGAATTTTGGGTTTTGAAGTTTGTTGTGTCTGGTTTGCAAGCTGCTGTAGAGAAGGCAAACTCTCTTCTTGAGCTACACTATTCTGTGGGTGCATTGGCAACAATCTTCAAAACCCAAAACCCTGGTATTATGATCTTTCATCTTTGGTTCTGTGTGCTGGAACCTTAGAAGCTCTGAATGTTGGGAGGGATACATTGCTGTTCAACCTTGGGATCACAACCAGACCAAGCTCAATGATGAAGAAAGTCATTATGACAATATACGCTATACTGAGCTTACAGCTCTGGTGAATAACCTTGAATGAGAGCTTGGAGATACTATCTTTGTGGATTCTTCCAATCAAATGCTCTTAGGTTGCCATCACAGTGCTTGTTAGTTCCTCTTCTTGCAATTATGTGGATGTATTTGTGTTGTGTATGCATTTGGAGGTTTGGAATTTGCTTTTATGCAATGCAACTGAATATGGAGTCCTAGTGAAAATTGTTCAATGTGTAAAGTGTTATTGTGGGTTTAAATGCCATACTGCATTCATGGCTTTGATGACAACCTTTGAATGAGAGCTTGAGATTACTGGCTTGATTGGTATAACCTGAACAAAATCTGTGTAAATCTTGGTGCTTTTGGGGTTTCTTTGATGCAGAGAGTTTATGACTATGGTCCCTGTGTTTGAATTGTGGTTGTCGATTTTTGCTATGGTTGCTTAATTTCAACATACATAGCCTGGTTTGAAAATATATTACCACAGCACTTGCTAATTCAAGGCATGTGTCTGGTGAGCTTTGATGACTAGTTTGATGTGTGGTGGTTGGTGCTGCCAAGTGTGGCTTTGTGCAAAGTTTGAATTTGAACACCTTCTCCAAGAGCATGTTAAGTCATTGGTTGTAACAGTGTATTCTCCATTTCTGGTTAAAAAGCTGGATGATGCATAGTTGTGGTATTGAGCTGGTGGCTTTGATGGACATGCATTGATGTAGAGTTTTGGCCCAATGATCCTGGAATGATTTGGTCTCAGTGGCACTTTCATCCGTTTGGTGCTTGTTGTATGATTTGCTTAACATAATGAATTGTGAATCTGAATGATGTGGATGTATGTTGTCTGAACTTGTGACAGTATGTTGTCTGAATTTCATTTGCTGACTCTTACGTTCCAGTGTTATTTCAGTTTTGTAATCTTACAGATCTGTAGTACTTTTGGTTCTGATGAAGAAGTAGAAATTGAAAGCTTAGGTACTTCTGTCCTGTAGCAGTTGTCTGTTAGCACTTGTGAGAAGCTTTGCTCACAAAATGCTGAGTTTTTTGAGCTTGATGATATTATGTCATTGTGACTATATACGCTATTCTGAGCAAATTGCTCTGATGAAGAATGTTTGGATGAGAGCTCATAGCTAATGTCTTTGCTGGTATTTGTTTTGGGACCAGTTTTTTGCACATTGCACAGTTATTTGTCCAGTTAAATTGGTTTTTTGTAGCATGAAAGACATGTTATGTTGACTTTGGATCTCCTTATCTTGTTCTATGTTTCACTTAAGGGCTCAAAACTATCATAGACATGGATAGCACTTGATTGTTTCATTGTTACCAGCTGATGAAGAATATGTGGTTCTACAGAAGCAGGTTGGACTTCTGAGAGTGTATCCTTCAAGGATGCACTAAGTGGTGTCTTCAGTTCTCTCATGGTATAAAGCTTACTTTAGAAGGTTCTTAGGTGACCCAGTACAAATGATACTGTGATCTCTCCAGTTGCCCACATGGCACCTCCATCTTTGCTGGTGATGCAAAACTGGAATTGACTTTAGGCAGCCATTTGCTTTTAGGTACTTCATGACCTGTGCTGACTGGCGTCTGGATTGCAGTTGGATTTATTCACACTTTGAAAGTAGTTATATTTCTGGGATTCCTCACTCTCCTTCCAGATTATTCTACTCTTTCTTTCTTGGCTGATTTGTCAGCAAAGCAAAAGACAGCATAATTGTTTTTGGCATCTGGTGGTCTGCACCACAACTCTGCCCTTGGGTTACAAGATGTCTACAAGTTGGCTGCTTGGGGATTAAGGACTTCATAAGGTCATGATTACACTTTGACTCCCAGGTCTATATCTGTGTACCCCTTGGATGGCAGTATGCATGTATTAACCTGTAGATCACATCCTAGTTTTGTAGTCACTTAGTTGTGGCCACGACTGAAATATCTCTCAACTCTTGCACTCTCTTAGCAGTTTACAAAATGGTAGGGCTTTCTGAGTGAGACGAACCGATTGATTCTCTTTATACCGCTAAATGTCTGTTGGACCATTTCAGTCTGTTCAACTTGTTTGTAAGTGTGTGTAGATGGTACTTCATTTCACCACTCCCCTTTAATCCTTAAGTCATGGGTCCAGAACATGGAGGCTATGCACCATGATGACAGGGCAGTGTTTGATTTTCTCAATGTGACAATGTGTGAGTAACACCCATGAGGTTAGGAGTTAGGACTGTACTTGTGCTCATTCTGGTTGTGCTGGAGTTCACCCAATGTTTATTTTTGGGTGTTACTGTGGAATTTTCTCTGTGATCTCACATATGTAGTTGATTCTAATTGAATTTTGTTTGATAAGTCTTTGGCTGGCTATTGCTGGACTCAAAACCTGTTATATGCTCATTCTGCTTGTTCTGTTGACAAAAATGTTAACTCCTGGTGCTTTTTCCAGTGCATGTCCTTTGAACAGGTTTAACTAACCTTTCATCATTGGCTGCAGGTCTTTGAGGTCTAATGATTACATAAACAGCAGAACTTGACCCAACATGGCCTGTTGGATGGGAAAGCTTTCCCAGAAAGTGTATATGTTGTTTTGGTATGTGATTTTTACTAACATTGAGTGGGTGTACCCTTTTTTTGGTCAAGAAGGTCAAGTTTTTGATGAGGGTTAATATCATTGTTTCTAGCTAATGCAGGTTAATGAAATTGAGCTTTTTTTTCATTTCATTTCTTTGACTCATAAATGACCTCCTTAAAGATTGTGTTCATTGTGGTTGATGTGCTATTTAACCTTTATTTTGTAATTTGCAAATCTTTTAAGAGTGAAACTTAGGACTTAATAAAGTCACAAATTTGTAGTGTGAAGAATAGACAGGTATACATAGTGTAAATCGTTTTCTGTTATGTGAGAAGTTCAGTTATGCAAGCTTCTTTTCTACATGGTGATTACACTAGGGGCAACCATTTAACTTGTGACATCTGTTATGGTGCATTGCATGTGATACTTGGTTTTGTTATTGTCTTGTGCATCAATTTCTGGATGGATGCTCCTGCTATTGTGTCATTTAACTAGTGGGTAGAGAAGATGAACAAAAGTTGTTATGTGTTCTGGAAAATACAACATGAAGGAATACAAATTTTTTAAAAAGACAACTTTGGAGCAAGCTATTGAGAATATGAAACATTTGAGTGTGTGAATCAAGGGTTTTTTTTAATGTACCCTAAAGTTTGTCATGGTGAATCAGGTTGATTTTTAATTATGTAGAGTTTATCAGTGGTCTAAACCCAAGGCACATTTGCCATCAAATTCATGCTAAGAAAAGAGGGCTGTGCAAAAGTTGTATCCCAAAGAGTGGCAACTCTTGGCAATGCAAGGTCACCATATTGAAAATTCGAAGCATTCGTTATATAGTTGAACCAAAGACATTGCGTCTTGTAAGAAATCAAGAAAATTATGTGCCTCAAATGATCACTTAATGGATAGATCAGAGTGGATAGATCAGATTAGAAGATAGGCTGATCTGAACATGCAATTACTTGCACCAATAGAAAGAACAGCATATTCACTAGTTAAGCATGATTATAGGAAAGTTGATCAGCATGAAAGCATGCTTGCTGATTTACCATAATTATAGGACCTGGCTGATCAGCAATAGTTGTTGACCAAGATACTGTTTATGGTGTATAAAATAAGGTCATCCATTGTATCATATTCACTACTTTTTAATACCACCAAGTGTATAGAACTTTCTTTCACATTTGTAGGCTTATGGTTAAACCAATGTAAATAATTTTGATTTTGATGTTCTTCATGAGCTTGTGCAACCGAGACTTGCAAATGTTAAAAGGTATTGCAATTCAAATTTGCACATGTGGATCTTGACTTTACATAGATTGTATATGGGAAAGTAGTGTGTTGTTTTGTTACTCTAAATAATATATATGAGCTATGGTGACTGGCGTTATAATTTGCATTTTAGATATTATGTAGTCACATGCGATTAGAACATGGTGACATAATTGAACGAATTGAAGGATAGGTTAAGTACATTGCAACATGGATGAATGAGCTTAATAATGTTTAGAGAATGTGTTGAAAGTAAGATGAAGGATATTTTGTCATGAAATGTGAATGTTGTGTAATTTATAGTGGTTGTGCATGTAGAATCTAATATTGTAAGGGGAAGGAATTGGAATCCATTGTTGAATCTGATGTGGATTTTGTACTCATCCCCATGTCTAAAGCGTTGGATAATTGTTGATTACATAAGAGTAGGTTCATGTATTGATGTCAACTAATTTTGATCAAGCCTTAATTTTTGATTGGTAAACAAGGAACTTTTTTGGATTGTGTTCCATTTTGCCTTGTGAGAAATTCATACTACATCTTTGGTTTTGTCTTACAATGTGACTGTAGCAGTAGTTGTGATTTGAATGAATGTGGCAAAATATTTTTGGTCGCTTCTGAAATTCCTTGTTGGAGCTACTGACTTGATTGCAGTTAATACTGTATCATCCTGTTGTAAAGGTGATAATGTATTTTAATATCAATAAAGATTGGAGATATTTTGAAAGAGGGGCATCTATTGGGTAGAAGAGTTACATGTGTGTGAAAAGCCATCTAGCCAATCCTCCAAATTTTGGTTACACCAGTTTGCTCTAACCTGAGAGCACTTTGTCATTATTCAACTCAGAAACTATCCATCCTGTTTTTTAACCTTTGGAATCAAGGTGGTATTCCTCTTGACCTATATCCATGAATATCCCTTGCAGAAAGGAGGGACATTATGCCTACTTCTGAAGATGGGAAAGTATGTCTTCTTATAGGTGTGAGATCCCTTCAACCCTTGAGTAGCTGTAAGAACCTTCCGCCTTCTACATTGCATGCTTTAGGGATGTTTAAATTCATGATAGTTTTTGCCTGGCGCTTTATGATGGGTAAAGTCCATGGTGGGCAAAATGTGGGGTTGAATTTGATTATTTTCTCATCCTAGGCCCCTTATTTTGAGAGGGCCCCCACCCTAAGGCATTACCTTACGTGTCAGAAAGATTAAAAACTTACTCTTTATATTTGAAAATGCCTCCCTTGACAATCGAGGTACCTTACACTTTTGTACTGATTCCTAAATTTGAAATCGTTCTGTATGTTGGGGAAGGAAAACGCCATTTTTGGCACTTCCTGGATTCTTAGTCTTAGCCTCAGGCTACTGCCCTTGGCCATGCCCTCAAATCTAGGAAGAGCCACAATGGGGTTCTGTACCCTATAATTTATACTTGTGAATATCCATCTTGGAGACGAGACGAGAAGAGATATTACACCTTTAAGTCCTATACTTACTACTTAAACCTATACTTAAAGGGTGTAAGATCGCACCCACTTTTAAGGAGTAGGGGTAAGAACCAGAGTTTTTTTTAAGGATTTTGTGATGTAGCCAAGGTGGCAACCATCCAGAAACTAATTTAGCAAATTTTGGCTACATGCCAGATATGAAAGTAGGAAAAAACCGGGATCCTTCTATATTCTTGGCTACCTATTGGAACTTGTTGTAGAAATCTGGCAATTTGAATGTTTTCTTTTTGAAATTTGGTGAATTTGGACCATTTTTCCCAGTCAAAAATCCTTTGTATTGGTCAAAATCACATTCTTCAGGTCGATTTTTTTGCGAAAATTCACCAATTAAAAAAACACTGGTAAAAACCCTCTTCATCCTTTGAATGGTGATCTATGTCAGTATAGATTCATGATAACTTTAGTCTTGTGTTTTTAAGAATGGGTTAAGGCCATCCCCACATTCCCAAATTGTGAGGCCAGACTCAGCTATTACCTCATTCTGGGCCCCTTGTTTTGGGAATGCCCGCTGTTGCTGGGGCTTTACCATACACAAAGTCTTTTTGACATCTCTGAGGTACATCAAACAGGGGTCACTGGATTATTATAAACAGAAGCGTCCATATTCTGTGAGACATTCATTGGAGCTATGACGAGCAGGTCAGTTCTCGTGAATTGCCAATAACAATTGTCCCCTCCAACAATTGGTCATCGAAGTAGTACGTCTTTTTGTTGTCCCTTTTAAGAACAGGAAGAAGAAAAGCAAACCCTTCCACAAAAAACCTGACAGCACAGAGGCATTGCTGGGACCTCGCCCTTCCTCTTAAAGCAAGGGAAAGTAGAAGAATAGTATAATAAGCAGGCTGAGATATTCTAATGAAGCGCAAGCTGCTTTTACAAATCCCTTCCCTACTTAAGCAAAGGGCAAGGCTCAACCTGCTTGCAAGTAAGAACTCCTGTTTTGCTGGTGATTGATAGTGTGGCAGCGGCGCGTGGTCGTATCTGGATTGATGGCATCCAATAATCAATGAGCTTCAAAGTATGTGTTGGTGGCGCAGTACTCAAGAACCATGCAAATTAGCTTATACCTAGTGTATGTACTTACTTAGCCATAGTAATAACAGCAACAGGCGTCGATGTGAGGGAAAACTTTGGTGACAACATTACAACTTTACAAACATCCTTTCTACTAAAGATCAGATACCACATGGTTGCTTTCAATACAGCAAATGGCATTTGATTTGGCAACGCTATTTGATTTGTTGCATGACTCGAAATCATAGCATGGTCCTATCTTCTCTCAGGGTGAAAAATTCACTAGGTTAAGAAATTTCATCCAAATTATCTCTTGTGGCGTTGCATTCAAATTTGTTGGCCTTGCCTACCAATGCAAGGATATTGTGTTTAGATTCATTATAGAGTATTGTAGCTTAAGGATTTGGGCACCTAGGTAGTAGGTCTATTCTTACATGAGGATTTTTGTAATATGATATTTTGGCTTGTGTTGAAACTTGAGATTAGTTATAGAGTTATGATTTGGTTTCTTTTAGAGGGTTTTTTTAAAGATTATATTTTTGCATGGTGAAATATTAGAAATTTCAATAATTCTTCTTTTCCTTAAGATACTTTTTAATGTAAATGACAAGGCCACAGTGTGACACACCCCTTGTTGAAGTTGAAAGGGGTAGCAACTGGTGTTGGGCTAGTACCTGCTTTGTCAGGTCAGAAATGAACTGGTACTGGTTTCGGTAAGTAAGTATTGAATCAGAACTGGGTCTGATTTTCGAAACTGGAACCAGAACCAAAAAAGAATTTAAAAAAAAAACTGAACCTGGAACTGGGTTCCCAGCTCTATTTATGTGTGGAACCAAAACCAGAACTGAAATACACGTATTTGAGAAAGAAGTGACTAAAATCACAGTTAACCGCTGGTTCCAGTCCAGGTCTGTAAGAACCAGAGACCAGAGTTGAGTCTGATTTTCAGAACTGGAACTGGAATGTTTTTTCTAAGAATTGAACCCCACAACTGGATTCCAGGTTCTATTTATTTGTGAAACTAGAACCATGACACGTCTAATTTAGTTTTAGAGCCAAAACAGAAGGTTTTTCATTAAAATAATGAACCACCCAACAATGGTCACAAACTGAGGTGTTATTGGGTATATCTTGGGGAACATATTTAGGAACAGCTTGTGAACTTCGGAATCTTCTGGGAAATTGACGAAAATCCCAATGGGAACTGATGGGGACACATTGAGAAGAAGGGAAAAAAATAAAAAATCACTCTGCCCCCACCTCCCTCAAAGAGAAAAAAAACTGGACTGTTCATGAGTGCATGCTGAGCCTTCCCATTGGCTGCATGAAATTTCTCTTTCCAAAACTGTTCGTCACCAGTTTCCAACTGGGCTAATACCCCTTGTTAAGAATTGGGATACCTATTGTATCTTCCAAGTATCCATTAGGTTTTCAAGAAAGGTGCAACACTATATTGGCTGAAGAAATAACACAAGTTCCTTGGTACTAGAAGTGTTTTTCGAGCTTTAATCTGACCAAAGACCCATCTGAACTTGTGAAATTACTAGCTTTGTCTCTTGGCTACATAGTGACTAGTGAGTAAAAACTAATGTTGACATCAACCTCCATGAAAGGAACATAATAAAAGAGAGTTTTCCCTGGCTTTGCCATGTGTACTCCTTTCCAAAAGTGAACCTCATTCAACTTTGTAGAACTATTATCTTTAGGTCTCCCTTTCAGCCTAGTGTTCTTAATTTTGGTGTTCAGAGTTTAAACTTAATTTGCTCGACCACTTTAACTAAGTCACATTGTGGCCTAAATCATAAGACCCTACGTCCTTGCAAGATATACTATGAGCAGAACAAAATATTACATACAATAATTCAATTCACCTGGTGCCTAACCTCTATTTAACATTTAGCTACTAGGATTTAGCTACTTAAACTAGCAAATAATAATAAGTAGAAATTGGTCTACTAATTTTATCTAAAACTTGCAAAATACTATGAATACCAAATTAAGTATATTCTATCCTAACAAAACAATTGAAATTAGTACAAATATCATACCATTTACATGCTCATTAAAAATTCTTTGCATGTGCTTGCAGGTGTAATCCCCTACAATCCACATATAAAATTGACAATGAGACCTGCAATTATGTACTAGTCCTTTAGACCATTAAGAAAAGGGGAAAATTAGTTAACTGAGCTGTAGTTCATGCATATAATTTTAAGCAAAGAAGTCATGGGTAGATAAACTTTAAACATTTATGGTTAGGATAGTACTTTGATATAGAATTTTCTTTCAACAACATTGATGAATTTGAAAATGTCTTCAAAGTGTGGGAAAATAATAATTTTCATCTTAAAAAGAATTTTTTAATTTTAAATTATTGACAAGTAGTGATAACAAGAAGAATTGCCATATTGACATGCCAATTTGAATATTATCTTGGGGTTTCAAGTGGGTGTTCAAGATCAAATTCAATTTTAGAGGATATGTATCACAACATGTGGTGCTAAGCCTAGTATTAAAATATTGAAGGTGTGAGGTCTTTTAAGTGAGAAGAATGGGATTTTGTTGTTTAAATTATTGCATGCAATTAATGATTTGTCCAGATGATGGATGTGGGATCATTTATAGTTGGGATTCCAAAAAGGAGTGTAATAAACAAAAGATTGCAAAGGACAATTTTGGATTTTCATAATGTGTAATATCTAACAAATAATATGCTGCATCATAATTATATCCACTATTATGCATCAAAATGTTGTTAATATTAAAAGTCACCACTTTGTGATAGCTTTTTGTGTATACCATACCTTGCAAACACCCATATCAAAATTTCAAAAGCTTCAAATTTTGAAACACAAGGGGGTGCAAGTATGTGGGTAGGAGCCGACAAGATTACTTTACAAAAGGACTAGGAATCTTTTTTAGTCCTTTTTCACTTTTTCATATAAAAAATATTTGAATAAAATCTTTTGCAACTTGTATTAAAAAATACATATAGTTGTCCCAATACATCACATGTTTTTTGTTAATCATTGTTAAATAAATATAAAATTTTCAAAGTGTGAAAATTTTGTTAAATTTTGCATTTCATCTTGAAAATTTATCATAGTTTTGAATCATATCAAAGTATGCTAATTATTTTAGTTTTTTTTCTTATACTATAAATTATAAATTATTTTTGTATATCATGCACATTACACGCCATTTACATGTGGTAAAGGACTTTTTAAAAATTGAAAATTTGAAAAATATTTTGAATTTTTAAAATTTTAAAATTCCATATCTTTTTAATTGTGAATGTGTTTTTGACCTTGGGTAGTAGGTTGCTATAGTCTTAATTGTTTTACAATCAGAATTATGTTATTAAATAGTCCTTT
>Ga0209208_10000966_pt1 | contig 39549 bp, 31 predicted proteins | sample S1TSphfallax_3_FD_187694 | JGI IMG/M metagenome (GOLD analysis project Ga0209208, IMG submission 187694) | Host-associated microbial communities from peat moss isolated from Minnesota, USA - S1T2_Fd - Sphagnum fallax MG (SPAdes) (version 2) | ecosystem: Host-associated > Plants > Peat moss >... | reverse complement strand
GGGTGGTGTGATTTGATCATTTCATTCAAATTTAAAATATTCTATTTCAAGTCATGAACAAATAAGGAAAAAAAAAAAGTTTCATTATGTTAAAGTTTTCAAGTCCAACAAAATTGCCCAAAAGTTGCCGCATATTTATTGTTGAAATGAAATTTTAAAAATAAAATAATTATTCATCAAATGCTCCACTTGAAAATGTGCAATAATATATTCCTTTTAGGAAGGAATAAAAAACCAACCCATTTTTACAACATAATGAAATTTCTTTGCAAAGACAATTTAAGCTTTCACCAACTTAATGTGACCATGTTAGGACCTTAAGGAAGAGAAATAGTCATTGCTCATGAGAATTATTTATAGTAATCAAGTTTTTCTTTTCTTTACATCCAATTTTGTGGTATTAAAAAATCATCTTTTCCAAAAAGTTAATTAAATTAATCAAATTCACATTATAAGAAGAAAAAAATTCAAAAGTTTCCCATTTTTGTTAAGAAAACACCAACATTTGTTGAAAAATAATAATTGGTAGTAATGGCTTTTATTTAACTTGATTTTTAAATTCATTTACATTCATTTTCTGAAAAAAATGTTTCTTGCTTCCAAATATTGATGACCATGCCCAACAAATCAATTACAAATATGGAGGTTAACAATGTTGTCCAAGTGTGATCAACAACTATGTTACAATTCCAATCTAAATGAAGATGGAGGATTGTGAAAAGTTGTTTTTTTGTGTCCATTTGAAAAATATAAACCTCTTTATGAAAAAGGTGCCTTATGGTGTCTATGAATGAGGCCCCAAATAGCCATTTATTTTTCAAAATGCACATCATAATTTTTCAAATCCTATCACATTTTCTCTCAACATTCAACACCAAGTTGGAATGCAAAATATGTAAAACTCAATGTTTTAGTTTTAAAAGTTATGTAATATGAACAAGAGAATACTATAAACTTTTTTTGGCTTATGCAATTAAAGGTGTAGTATGCAACTACAAAATAATTGCATACTATTTTAAATCCTTTAGTTAACATAAGAACAAAGGATTGAACAAGGAAAAAATATTGAAATGTTTTCCCCTTTTATTGACAAAAATATCTATTTTTCAGATTTTTTTAATGTTTGACATATCCAAATTCATTCAACATTTTTGCCTTGACATCAAATTATTGGACTCCTCCAAGAATAACTAATTTTGATGCACCCTTAGGTTTGTCAAATGATATTGAACTAAAAAACCTTACAAATTATTGGTTTTGCAACAATTGTAGACTTAAGGTGCATTTTGTGATTCAAACAAAGAAAGAAGGCATGGGAGTTCCAAGATGAAACTAAAAACTAAATTTTTTAAATGAAATCAATTTGCACAAGTCAAGAAAAAAGACAATTAATGCGCAAATTGAAGCCAAAATAGTGCACAAATAAAATCATGACATATACATTTGCAAGACTTACCATAGCCCAAACTTGGGGAAAATCATCACTCTTCTATAATATACTTTGTAAATGACAATAATGACTACATTAAAATGATAAAAATATTGGGATTTGGAATTTTTGAATTTTCCAAATTATGAACACTTTTATTTCATAGGTGCATAACTTCTTCATATGGAATCGAATCCAAAAATCATTGAACAAAAAGTTGTAGATTTTGAAAATAACTTTCCAACAATGTATCAAATTCCCCAATTGAAAGTGATCCGATGATTTTGATTGATGTTTTCGTTGTTAAGAATTGAATTATTAGTTTGACTTTTGACCACTCAATTATGATTCAAATGTCCAAATTGGGAATGTGACCACACTTTAAATATCTTATCTTCAAGACCTTTTCAACAATTTGAAACAGTAATTAATTTGGACAAGGACAAGGTTTGATCCCTAAAACCTTGTTACAAAGTTATGGTTTGAGATTCAAAATTCTCATGTGTCAAAATGCGCATAGGATTCTTGGGGATTCCTTATTGCACTCACACACACCTCCCTCTCACAAGGGGAACATGTTTGAGTGCCTCCAAGTGGGGATTTCCTTTTTTGTAATTGAAAACCACATGAGTAAAAATATAAGTTGCCATGTTAGGTAGAATTTATAATTTAATTATTTTTATAATAAGATTATGTTTATTTTCAATCCAAATACACAATATGCATTAACAATATTATAAAAATAAAATAAAAATGTAACATATGTACAATATATTTTAGAGTTTTGTTTTGTTAGTAGGTTCAACTTGTAAGATGGAATGAATGTAACTTATATTAAAGGGAGCATAGTAGGTAGCACAAATGAAACAATATTTATCTCTAATCGAGACAAGGAGTTGATAAAGAGCTAGATGCAAGAATTTGGTTGTCCACACATTTGGGTTGTAATGCATGCCTTGTTCATTTTATTTTGGAACCAATTGTTTCATTTTTGCTTTATATTTTTTCCTATGGAAACAAACCAAATGTCTAATATATGTAATGACTATGTAAGTGCCAAAAATGGGACAATTATCATTTGAAATGTGATTTGGTACTAAAATGTTTGTTGTCGTGTTTTAAAAACTAAAATTGGTCAATTCATGCATGATGTTTCTTTAATCACACAAAATCACCTTCCTTTCTTCCATTACTTTTCTCATTTTCAACTAAAACAAATATATGGGGCCAAATTCAATGTCACTATAAGATTTTAATTAAATCCAATATGCATCTCATTGTGGTCCAAGTAATGATGAAACATGTGTGAAATGATTAGTCTATGACTTGATTTTGGTTTAGTTCTCTTCAATGTTCTTTTGTTTATTTTCTATAATTGAAACAAGAGAAAATTGTTTGCAAAAACCATAAACTTGTCCCAATTATTTTGAAGGTTCTACCCCTTTTCTAAATTGGAAATTTGAGTAGTGCACCTTGATTTTAAACCATTATTGTTATAAAATTGAAAATGATCATTGATACCACATGGCAAGCTTTGCGTTGCATCAATAAAAAAATAACAACTAAAATGTTAGTTATTAAGGATAAATTCAAAAAAATGTATATATATTTTAATAAGACCCATTACCAATTAGGTTTCCTTGTGAAATAAGGAAAACCTTGACCATTTTAATCACATGAAAAAAATAATGATTAGGTTTAAAGGCTATAAAGGTGCAATCACATCAAACAAGTCAAACATCATGTCAAATAACCACCAAAATTCTTTCAAAACTATAACTTTGTTAGATATATTTTTGTGCTACCATTTTAATGCCATGTTAATCATGGGAAGTTATGTTAAATGACTAATATGCACATTGAAGAATTCTATTTATTTATTTATTTATTAAATTGGGTTTTGGTTTTAATAAAAAAAACCTTTGAACTTGAACAATAATTGCATCAAAATCAATTAAATTTATAGATTACTAAACAAAATAATTTATTAATAAAATAATTTTGATGGGGAAAATTTGAAATAATGTTCATATGTTACCCACATTCAAAAAAAATTCAAAATTTGAAAGTTGTGGAATTTGATATTTAAAAATAAATAAAAATCTATTGAACAAAATTTTAAAATTTCAAGAATCTTTTACCACATCTAAATGGGGTGTAATGTACATGACATCTAAAGAAATTTTTGTAATTTATGATATGAGAAAATAAAACATAAAATACTTTACATATTTTCATATAATTTGAAATTAAGATTTTTTTTTCAAAATGAAATGTGAATATGTACATTTAAAAAATATTCTTAGTTATTCATCAATTTTTAATTTTAAAAATGTGATGTATTGAAGAAATTATATTTATTTTTGTAACATATTGCAAAAAATTCATTCAAAAAATCAATCCTATGAAAAATTGAAAATCACCACAAAAAATATCATAGTCCTCAATGAATCCTTTGTCATTTTGGTTCATTTGATTGTGATCACACCCATAATCAAGGTTTTTTTTTTGTTTTTTTTTTTTTTTTTTTTTTTTTGTTTTTTTTCCAATTTTGCAATGTGGCCACATTGGTTATCATCCACAAGAAGAATTAGCCAAATTTGACTATTGGTCAAAAAGGAAAGTATAAATAAATAAAAAATCATGTTATAATATTGGAATTGATTGTCTAAATATGGTGATTTCATAAATGTTTTGTTGAAAGTCTATTGATTTCAACACATTATTTTCACAAAAATCCTTTGAATTAATCACACTAAACTTTTTTTTTTATCACCAAATGATAAAGAATAGCATTAGTTTTAATAGAAAAAAATATTTACATGAACAAGCAATTATTATAGGGGTGAACTATAGGAATATACACTTAATTGTGTTGTCCTAATACATATATGATTGGGGTTTTCAAGGGATATAGGTGGAGATTGAGATGTTCAAAAATCATTAAGGTTTAAAGTAATGGGACAATGGAGATTTGAACGTCCCAAAATTTAGAGTTGCACAAGATTTGACTTTAAGTAAGACAAACTCCTAGAGTGTAAAATTGTGTGTTAGGGATATCTTTAGTATAGAACCTTGAGGTCATCAAAGCTTATGTTTTGTAAGAGTCAAGGTTAAGCTTACATATGTGACTAGGTTGTAAACAACTTTATAGAAGGGTTATTTGCCACTTGATCTTACACAACCTTAAATGCACATATTGTAAGTTTTCTTTTACCATCAAGTTGATTCATTGGAGAATTATTTTTGGCACTACTGAAGTGGAAGAGACCTTGCATCCATGTAAAAGTTGGACCCTTGAATTCAATCCAAGTGCTTTAGTTTCTTGGTCATAACTTGACCATGTATGATTAAATAATTTATTTGGACAACGTACATTGAAAACAATTGAGACTTTTTCCATAGATTGTAAATAAATTCCTTGGAATCAAATTACCTTACGATGGCCAATGGCTCCATCACCTTTGCTTATTTTGTTTGGTACATATGTGGAAATTTACCACATAAAAGGTAATCATTCTCTAATGAGTTGTTTGTTTGGTATTTATTTTAATTTGTTTTTTGGCACAAAGGTAGATGATGTTGTGTTAAGACTATGTTGATGGCCTCTTGTAATTTATAGTAGGGCAAAAAGGTGTGTTTGAATACTTGGTTGTTTTACCAAAATGTACATAGGGTAGATTAAGCTATATATGTAATTCAATCTACATACCATGTATTTAAACTAATGTTTGACATAATTAATTTTCAAGGTGGCTAATTGGAAAAAAAAAAATCCTAACCCTACATTTCCAATTTTCAAAACATTAAACTCGATACTTTCCCATATGGACCAATCCAAACCCATGATTTTTTTTTCAAATATCTAATGTTGTGTCATGGGCTAGTGGCACAAAAAGGATTTAACATTAAATAACAATGACAGGTAGGACATTAAAAAAATTGTAATCATGTTAATATTTGGTGACCTATAGGAATAAAAACCCTTTAATCAATGAGCTTTACAAGGGTCACAACCCCAAAAATAATTTCACATTTTGGCAAAATTTTGCACAAAAAAATGATGGTTTAGAAATTTTTAACAAATAGAATATTTATTGCATTTATTAAGTATTGTTGAAATTTTGGAATATTTAGATCAAGGCTATTAGACCTTTTTTCCAAAAATTTAATTATTTAAGCAAAGATAGGTGTAATACTTATTTTGCAATTTTGCCAAGTTGTTTGATACCAAGTATAATGCCAAGATATAACTTGCATCTTACCACCCCAAGTTGATTTGGTTCAACATCAATCACAATGGGAAAATAGACTAAATTCATATGCACAACTTGTAATTTCATCATGTTGACAATCACATATTCAAACATGACTAGTTCTATAATTTGAATAAACTATTATTCATTTAGAAGGGGACTTTTAGATTATCTAAAGTTGAACTTTTCTTAATTTATTATTCAACTTTTAAATAGTGTAAATGACTCATATTGAAATTAGGACAATTACTCACCATGAGCATGGAATTTGATGATTCGTAAAAATATGAATACGTAGGATAAGGCTTTAGGAAGATGTTCAATAAACTTCATTTTGTTTAGTATGTAAGGACTTGTCTAGACTTGTGTGATTATGGACTTTGATAGTTGGAATGAAATTTTGTGTTTACATTGAGTTTTCATGCAAGCTTTTGCATTTTCAAGATACATACTTGGAGTGACAAATTTGGAACTTTTACACACAAGCCATGACATGATATTACAATGATGTTATTTCATATTGTAATATACAAAAGTTTTTGTATTTAGTGTGATGAAAGGATACAACTTGTGAACCCTTGTTTTGATGTTATAAAACACATGATTTCATAATTAAGTAACAAACTACCTAGTCTTTGTGATATAAATACATTTAGGTATAATAGTTCCATTTAACCATGTATATTAGACTTTTTTTAACGTATATGGGCAACCATAATAATGTTTGAATTTTCACAACATAATAGAAATGAGTCCTTTATGGCCAATTTTGCTTATAAACATTTCATTAGCTAGGCCCTTGGCATAATTGACCATCGAATGTTCATTTTCTTACATTCAAAGAAGGGGTACATGTCAAAGATCTAAGGCTAAATTCTAGTGATAGTGAAATTTTGGTTTTTTAAGTATGACAACTAAGGGGAGCCTAAATATCCATCCCTCATTTAAATTCTTAGTTTCTAACCTATCCCTTCCAATGTAAAAAGTTTTATGAAGGAATTTGGTTATTAAGGAGTGTTGATTTTGAACATATAACATTTGAGAAATTTCTTAGTGTATTTGGAAGTCATTTTTTGTTTGTGAACATGCTTCCTAGGAAAGAAGAGGGACCTTACAACTACTATCTAAATTTGGGAGGGACTATTACATGTATACGTTAATCGGGTAGATTCTAGCTTAATAATACTTGGCAACCCAATAATATGTAATTATTTATAGTAAGGTAACCATTACCTTCATTATTAGTGAAGGTGATGTCAACTTTAGCCAAGGTTTTTAAAAGGCCTAAATGGTTAAGTTAATGCCACAAAATTAAAATCTAATAGAAAGATTTGGATACGATTGGCATTTTTTTAAGAATTTTTTTCCCACTTGGCAACAAAGGAGGGCATGTGATTTCTACAAAGGATTTTCTAGGGGAAGATCCCCCATATTTGCAACATGTTGAGGAAAAGGTTGATGTTGCCAAGTTTAGATTATAATTTCTTGCAAGTTATTAGTACATATCAAAGTTTATAAAATATTATCTTTTTATCTTTGGCATGTAGCTAGACTTGGCTAAGTCTTCTTGTGGAGGATTGCAAATCCACCTACTTTTTAAAATTGAAAAAAAACTTGGATACAATAGAGGGTAATGTAGCCACTTTTGTAAAGTAGAGTTTGTAAATGAAGGGGATACATAAAGGTGTATTCATGATTGGGATACCAAAAAGGAATGATTTATATATTTTTAATTGCAAAGGACAACTTTGTATTTTTGTTTATCTTACATTGTTATATTTGTAATGGATTGTTGTATGCTAATATATAAAATAATTTCTTGTTAAATTAATAAAAATGATTTAAAATAACTTGGATACTATGTAAATGTCATTTTGAGTCCTTTAAACTAATTATATCAATTGTTTAAACTGTAATTTTTAAAAAAAGGAATAAAAAAATGCATAAAATCATACAATTGATTTCAATTTTTCTATACAACAAAAATGTGTTTTGTTCTATGAAAGTACAAGTTCATTGGGTGAACTTGATGAAAAAATGAATCATACAAAAATTTCAAAGTCTTGAAATTTTGAAGGAAATGGCTGTAAGGTAAAGGACTCATATTTTTAACCATTTAGCTAAACAATTATGTTCAATGGGTTCAAAATGTTTAGCTTTAGGTGTAAATCACATGTGTAGGAAATAATCTTGCCAAAAAAAATGGTTGATTTTCCATTGAAATTCATTTTGGGATTTTTTGCATTTTTGGCTATAAACTAAAATATTGATACAAAATTATGTATGCATGTGAAAAATCACCACCATCAAATGGATTATCTTATATTGGACTAATCAAATTTTCTCACTTAATTTAAAATAAATGTTATTTCCAAAAAGTAGCCCTACAAAATCCTACAATCCTTTTTCCTTTTTTTAAAACCCCAACCTTGAATAGGCTTGAAAAGGGGAACATCCCTCTCTTTGTTTGTGATTCGTGTGTATGTAAAGGATGTTGTTTTGGAGATGGGAAAAAGTGTGTGTGCACATGGCAAAATGGTGCAATTGGTAAAATTGTTAAAATACTATTGGGGCAATCCTTTTTCGAGGGCTAATTTAGAGCTTGGATATGATAATTACTTGCCATTATCACTAACACTTCAAAATGTCGTAGTTGTTGGTAAGTTTGGTTATACAACGTATAAGATTAGATTAAAAAATATCACACCACTTTTTTTTGCACATTAAAAAAAAATTGTTTATATTTCTTTGGAATCTTATGGCCTAGAAGTAATTTGTTTACAAGTATTCATTGAAGTATTATTATATGTTGTTACCATTACCAGTTAACAATGGTAGTAGAAAAATAAAATCAAATATGAATGTTTTTGGTTTAGATTACCATTGTCAGATGCATGATAATTAACATGACCAATTTTTTTGCAAGTGCATGAGAACTAGGACAAAATGCAACAAAAGTAGGGATAAACCTAAATACAACCATAAAACATTGTATATAAAATAAGGCCACAAAGTATGCAAAGAAAAATATTCAAATATAAAACTTTACTTAGAACATGGAATGTTTATAAATATAAAATGAAATAACAAGGCTAAATTATAAAGTCATACACTTTAAATTGGTGTTGAACAAATTGAAGGTAATATGGGGTACTACCTTTGTTTATACACATTCAGGGGACTAAGATTTAAAAGCTTCCATGGAGGCTTCCATATGGCATGTTGTCAAAAGAACCTTCTTGATCATGTTCATAAACACATTATGGATAAAAGAAGGATGATGGTGGATGAATTTATGGATGAAAAAAATGATGGGACAATGATGAATGAAAATCGTTAATGAATTATGATGCTAACATGTATTAATGTTGGCCAATGATGATGATCATGGTGTTGGATGATGATGCATGGATTTCTTTTAGTTATTATATTATCATCCATGACAACCATTTGTCCATGATTGTCTTTTGTAGGTTGTTCTTAAATATTTTGTTAAATCAATAGTCATGTTTTAAAAATGAAAATAAGTATTAATAAGTGTTGATCCTTTTCAAATTTGGTTACCATTTGGTGAATCTTGTTTCTAAATTGATCTTTTATTGTGTTGAATTGGTTTTTATTTGGTTTTTTGTTAAAGGTAACATGTGTTATCAATAGTTGGAATATAACATTACGATGTTAAGATGATGATTGGTGGTAACACTAAGGGAGTTACTAACATTTTAGTGTATTGACTATTGGAAAGTTGAGCCAATGGCCCCAATAGTGAAATGTTGTTAAGATAACTCAATAACTAAAGTGTTTGAATGCCATGGGTAAAAGGTGAATTTGACCATGAGAGACAACAAGGACCTTTTTGATCCAACTAGATTAATTTGAAAACTTAGAAATTATATACATTGTCATTACTAGTTCAAAATTGTAATAAAACAAGATTTTCCACCATTAGTAATACCTATAATGTTTAAGGTAGACCACAAGGATATTCCATTAGGTCATAATGACTAGGGTATGATTATAAACTTTTTGAAAAGGTTAGGGTGTAATATGTATGAAAGAAACCATATGAAATGTTAATTATGCAATTTTGATGTACCATATCTAGTTTGAAAATTACTTTTATATGTGAATGAAATAAATATATCATTTGTGACATTGTGTTTAATTATTCATGAATTTGAAGTCATTTCATTCTTTTGTTAAAGTATTTGTACATACACAAAACACTTGTTGAGTAGTACTTACAAGCAATAAATTAGTATAAGTTGTTTTTTGTCACTCAAGCTTCCATTAAATGCTTTAAAAAAATTGAGTTGAAATATACTTTTAAAAAAAAGGCCATATGTGTTGAACTATTCCAAAATCTCTCTAAATTTTCACACATATTGGAGGTATTTAGTCAAAATGATTTTCAAATGTTCTTAATGATTATAATAGTTTACAAGTTGTGGCTCAAAGCAAAGTTTTAAATTTGATTTTGTAATTTAATGTTTGATGTAAAAGTTTCAATTATTTTTTACATTATGGGTCATATTTGGTCTCAAAATTGGTACTAAATTTGACAAACTACTTGAAAATTTTGTTTTAAAAATACAAAACTTGGCATTATCAATCAATACAAGGCCACATGTCCAAATGCATTCCTTAGAAGGGACTTTGTACTTGTGTGAATGTGGCTCTTTTTATTGTGATTGGACCCATTAAATCAAATTGCAAAATGAAATGTAAAAAATTTGGCAACATGACTATCTAAGGGAATGTAAGAAAATATGGAACACCACTAGGAGTTAAAGAGGGAAGGGATTGAAAGGGAGGTGTCCCACTATCCACATAGTTTCATATTGTTAAGTAAAGAGAAGAACAACAAAGTGTTATATATGCAATGGCCATGCCGTTTGGTTAATATCAACAATGGATATTTTATGGTAAATTGGTCATATCTAGGAGAAAAATTAAAAATTAAAATGCTTTTAATGTACATCATCATGTTGTTGGAAAAGAAAAAATTTCATGATTATTTTTTCATTTTTAACATCATGTTAGTTACAAAAAACCCAAAAGGATCTCCCATTAAATGATAATGTATTCTAGGAACCTATATAAACATTTTAAAAATTACTACCAAATCAAAACTAACAAGGAAATGTTGCAAAATCCCTTTCAAATTTTGGAAATTTAATGACTTTATTTTCAAAAAAAAAAAATTCCTTTTCATATTTATTTTTCACATTTGTGCAAAATTTCAAACCAAAAAATAAAGACATTTTTTCATGACATGTTTATTTGAATGTTCTCAATCACATTGTCACATTTTGAAAAAAAACATGAATTTTTGCATGGTGGGGTGCCTTGATTATTTTTGGAAAAGGTAGTTCCGTATTAAGTTTGGTGGGTTATGGATTGGTGACAAAAACATTTAGGGTTGGGTGCACATTCAAAGTGGTGGTGGATAAAACAAAATGTCAAAAAATGAATGTGATTCCTTTAAGAACCAAATTAGGATGAATCATTCACCTAGTTTCTTTGGGGCAAAATCCCTTGAAGCTACTATATTTTATAATGATTTTCAACACAATATCCATGCCTTACAAGGTAGGGCCAACAAATTATATGACTATGGATGTAACAATACCCTACTAATACCATAATTATTCAAGGGACCATTAGTAAGAAAAATCAAGAAACAACAAGGCAAAGAAAGATTAATCCTTGGGTAAATGCATGTTATGTTATGTTGTTATGCAAAACTTATGGAAAGTATCAAAAGTAATAACACACAAGATTTCACTCATTTTGAATTCTTATAGAAATCAAATATGATTTATTTGGGCCTTAAAAAAGACAAATTATATAAATCATGAATATGCAAGTGATTCATAATTGTGTACTTATATTAATATACACTAATAATTTCATAAAGGTTGTTTAAAACACCATGTTTAACAATAATTTACCATTTTCCATTAGGAATGAAATATTGACATTCACCATTTATTAATCCCATTGACTTGAACTAAATAAGGATGAACCTAAGATGCATTGGAGGTTTTGATGGTTATGACCTTTTAAAAATTATTGGTAATGAGGATATTAAATTCATTACTTCTTTTTTTGCATTTATATTAAAGTGATTGATGTGGGCATAGATGCTTTGTTAAGTATGTCAAATTGATGACCCCTTTTTGCAATTGGATAGTAACATGGTAAGTTTCAAACAAGTCCATCACAATGAAGTTGTGAATTACCTAAATGTGACGAGAATTCCTCATAGAAAGGCTTGTGACTTTTGGAGCATGTTATTTGGAACATGCTATATATACGTGTGTCATACATAAGAATAATGAAAATCACACAAATCATTCACAACGTGGACAAGTTGAGTGTCATCTATTGGTGGTTGCAATCTCAACTTTAAAAAAAAAATGTGTATGTATATTCAATGCAATTGAAATTATAATGGCGTATTTTGATGGTGATTGGCGAGTTAACATTTGGGTTTAAGGTTAGTAAACAAAAAGCTCAAAATGTGTTTCAAGTAATGTTATGATGATGTTTGGTGTTGCTTTGACAACCCATATTAAAAACATGTTCATGTATCAATTTTTTACAACATGATATCCAAACCCTTAAAAGTGATAATGTCCATGTACATACTTACCTATTTTCCTTACACATTTGTTTATCTTTTTCCTCAACTTTTTGTTTGAAAATGTTACAATTGTTGATTCTTCCATTTTAATGTGTTGCTTATTGAAGGGTCTTTCCCATCTCCCCCAAGTGTCCAAAAAATAATAATTTGAACTTTTTCAATGCATGTACCATTGCATGATTAAAATTCTATCTTGATTATATTTAGTTGGACTTTTTGCCATAGCTAATGGTAGGCACCTCAAAATGAAGTAAAGTTATTTGTTGGGCCCTACCCCCACATGGGACAAGGTCCCTCACATTGGTTTTTTGGTTGTTAAAATTGTGCACAAAAATGGTAGTCTTAGACTTGTGGAAGAAATCGAACCAATTTCTTAATTGGAGGGGTCCACACAAGGGGAGGTTTTTTGAAACATGTATTGTGTTCATGTGTTCACACAAGGGCCACATAGAAAGTGATTTAGTTTAAGGTTTAGGAAGAAAGTGGAAAAATTAGGGTTTATGGAAAAATCCATGAAATTAGGTTTAGGGAAAAAGTAGGAAAATTAGGGTTTAAGGTTTGGTGCAGAAGCGGTTTGATTTGTTTGTGGTTTTGCTTGGAGGCAGTTTTTCTATATGGTTTTAGCATGAAAATGATGTGGTGGCATGCAGAATGTTTTCGTTTAAAGCATGGGAAACAACTACTGTTGCATTTGTCAAGTTAATGCGTAGTTTGATTTGTTTGTGTGTTATTGGTGGGGACGCAGTTTGATTTGTTTATGGTTCCATGTGCAAGTAATTTTACTATATGGTTACAACATGAGAGTGACATGGTGCCACATGGATTTTTTTTGTTTGTAGCATGGAAGTAACTATTATTGCATTCATCAAATTAGTGCATAGCTCAATGGATTGTTCTCTTTTTCAACATTATTTGTTCTTTGGTTTGTTTAACCATACAACTGAGGTGGTGGCATGAATTTTTTGTTTGGTTTAGATCATGGTAGGTAATTATTGCTACATTTTTGGAATTGGTGTGCATCTCAATTTTTACATGTCATTTTAAAACATTTTGTTGTTGTTGTTGTTGTTGTTGTTAATTTTGGGTGGTTTGTTTGAACATGGAAAAGAGGTGTTGGCATGCATAATTTTTTTTGTTTGAAGCTAGGCAAGTGCGTTTGTCAACTTGGTGTTTATTTTTTGTGGTTTATTTGCTTCTTATTATGTACCTACTAATAGTTTGTTGTTGTGGTTTTCGTGTGTAGGTGCTGCTGGCGGGGTGGTTGGTGGGGGTTGTGGTTTGGTGATTTGATGGTGGCTATTAACGATTAGAGCTACAAACCATAGATTTATGATTATTAGGTTGAGTGTTTAGGAACGTGTGAACTCTCTAAGCACATTTCAAAATCTGGTTTGCATATGGTATTTAATGACATTGATCTTGCAAAATGGTTGCTTGTAGTGTTAGGTGGGAGCACTATCTTGATGTAGTTGTTGTTGCTATGTCTTTTGTCATGTTGAAAAAACAAGGTACAAGTTTTTTGTTGTGTAATAAGGATTCTTCCTACATGAAGTGAGGTATAAAATAGGTTGCAACAATGTTTATTCTTGAGCAAGAGAGGAAGATTTGTTCACTTGGGAGCGATCCTTGATGTCATTATTGTTGCTATGTCTTGTGTCATGTTGAAATAATAGGGTGCAAGTTGCTTGTTGTGTAATAAAAATTCTTCTAGGTCTAAAAGTAGGTCTAAACCATGAAATGAGGTCTAAAGTAGGTTGCAACAATGTTTATTTTTAAGTAGGACAAAAAGATTTTTTGGTGGGCTTGGAAAGAGGAATTTTTTAATTTGATTGTCATTCTATGAAGGTTTCTGATTATCAAAGTGAATATTTTTAAAATTGTGACCCCTCCAAGCGAATTATTACAAGTTACTGTAAAAGCTTGGCAACTTATTTACCTTTAGTTAGTTGGGTGTAGAACAAAAAAAAGTTTGTATATGGTGTTGATTGATAACCATCTTGCAAAAAAAATGTTTCTATTTTGAGGTGGGAGTAGTGTGAACATGTGATTGTTGCTAGTAGTTGTTGATCTAATGATGCATTTAAAAGTTGTCACCACCTTGAAGTTGAAATGCAGGTTTCGAAATGAAAAAAAGGCTTGTATAATGTTTATGAATATTCTAATTTCAATGTCAAGAGTTGAGTGAGTCTAAGAAAAACTCTTTAGAACCATTACTAAAAAGAATTCCTTACCAAGAACAATAATAGGTTAGTTTGTTATGTTATGTCTTGGGAATTTATTCATTTACATAAGGATTTTAATTAGTTTGTAGTTTGCTATTAATTTTTTAATAAACATTGGTTTGTATTATGCATGTGTAAAAATGTAAAACATGGTTTTTAAAAAACTTGACATCAAAATTTTATATAAGGAAACAAACTTCCAAACTAATGTTAGGGTTTAGAATATAATTATTTTTCAGTTGAATGTTGTGGTTGTTTTTGTGAACCTAGGTCGATAGAATTTAGATAGAATTTGCAACAAATATTGTGTTATGTAAATGCTTTCTTTTGAGATACTTAGTTTTTGTTGCAACAAAATTTGAAAAAGAAATGCATATTTTGAATGCCATATTTGTAGGATTGTTTGAAATATATCATTAATTAATCAAACACTAATGTGGATTGTTCTAGAATGTTTTAGAATGTTGCAAAATTTAAGATTATAGGGTTTTGTACAAAGTTTCCTTGAGGTATATCTAAGTGTGAAAATAACACATGTTAATGTTTTGAAGTTGAATTATTTTTATCCTTGAAAATTATTAGTTTTCCTATAATAATATGAAATGTGCATTGCCAAGTGTTTTCATGAGATTTTTTTGTATTGGAAATCCTAAAATGAACCTTAACCCAAAAGTTGAGTTGTATCTTTTAATTAATAATTGCAGCTTAAACCCTTATTCTTAGACCTAAAGTTCACACCTAACCTTGTAAGAAAGTTAAACCCTAACTTTTCATTAATATTGAGAAAGGAAGCAAAAGTTCCAACCCTAGGCCTTATTATTAGAAGAGCCCTAATTCATGACTTTGTATGTATATAATGTTGATATTGGAACTCATTTTTATGGTCTTTTATAGTGAACAATGTCTTGTGTACATAGAATCTCCTCCGTAACAATATTTTAAAAATAATTTTGTAAGTGTTATGGAGATTTAAATGTCTGGGGTCTAGAGTTTTACCCACAATATGTACAATTGGTTGAAATTTACAACGTTGGAAGACTTGTAACCTTTTTGGCTAAGAATGTTTGGAATTCTATGTTTGGTGAACAACTTTTGACAAACTTTTCAACCATTTTTGTGATTCATGTGCTTGGTGTTGCAACCGTTAAAAGATTGGTGGAAGTCCACAACAAACACACTAAAGGGTAGGATTTTGCAATGAATTTTGAGGTATGTAAAATAGACTTCTTCTTTTCATTTTGGTTTGCAAATTTCTTTATGAAATTTCCAATTTAGTTATTCCCATTTTGTTTTTAGCATAATAGGGCTTTGCATATTATTTCATGGAATGTAGCTTTGGAGGTTGTTGGCAAGTTGGTTATTCCAATTGGAGCTAGTTGCTTTGAAAATGTTTGCACACGTTGTCACCTTCCATATGTAACAATATGAAATGATGGCCATTATTGTTATAATTCCAAGAATATAGTTGGAATTGATAGTTAGCCTTGGATTTCCTGCAAATTAAAGCTTTAAATCGAGGATCAAATCTTTGCTTGGTCATCATTTGATGAGTCTTGAAAACTTTAAACAAAAACAAGGTTCTTTTCAAGGTTGTTTCGAGATAAGAACCCATAAGGTTGATTCATCTTAAGTTAATAGTTGAAATTGTTGGATTTTCAATTTTTAATAAACTTGACCACAAACAAAAATTGTAAAAAAACCTTTTTGCAATCTAAACCTTAGGACTTGCTTGTTGTATATAAGATACTTGTATGTACATATGGTAGTTATGATTTTGTGCTATTGGTTTTGAATAGATGTATGTATTTTTTGTGGACAAGACCATCTTTTCAATTGTACATATTTTTATGTACATGGTCATTTGCAATTGTGTATATTTTTTGGAAACTTTGATTTGGGATAACTTGATGTGGGAAAAAAATTGATCTTTTGCAAACTTACTTTTGGGAAACTAAAAAACTTCTTAATTGATTTAAGGTTATCTTTCTTGGCTAGGTTTGAATTGATGAATCTATTGGGATTTTTTTTTCTAAATTGGCTTTAAGATAATACAAAAAATTTGTATCACATCTTCCTTAATATATTAATATTAATAAGAAAGAATAGTAAAACTATGTAATTTTTTTTGAGACTTAAAAAAAAAAACTAAATAATACACTAATAATAATAAATATAATTAAAATTTGTAAAATATAAAACAATAGGTTTCCAAAAAATTCTATAAATAGTATAAATTATCATGACAATGAAAACAACTTTAAGAAAATGAGATGATTTAAATTGGAATTTCACATCCTTGTATTTGATAATTAACATAGAAATGAATATTAAAAAAAAAATTATTGAAATTTACAAGTACACAAATTAATCATTATATTATAATTAATCAAATAAAGTATTATTAGAAGATTAAATCAAAAAATGGACGTAGATATTGAGTTGAAAAAGTTGATTTGAAATGATTTATCAAATTTCACTATAATGTGGGTGATTTTTTATTTGATGCAATGACATATTTAGTAAAATATTCAATTAGTTCTAATGAATTTTTGCATGATCTCCATCATGGGAAAGCAAATAAAAAACATTATATTAAAAAAACGTCCATTTCAACATTAGATGGTGGATTGTAGGGCAATTTCACTACTATTTATTGGATATTTGAATATTTGCATCATTCAATTCATATTTAAAATTTAAAAAATGGTTGGAAAATGGCTCAAATTCAACAAGAAAATGCATCAACACCTTTAAACCTTGTATATGGGAACAATCATTTTGAACATGTTGACATTTATTCAGAAATTAAAAATTTATAACTTTTTTTTACCCATAATGATGACCAAAAAAAAAAACTATTAATCATGATATGGATATAAACAATGAAACAAAAGCCTATGATAAAAAACAGAAAGATTTAGTTATATTTTTAAAATAGACAAAAATTTGTTACAAATTTAAAAAGTTGATTTTGATTAGATGTTTGCAAGAATTTGATATTCATTAAAAAATGTCCAGATTTGTGTTTAAACACATTACAAATTAAGCAACATTTGAAATACCTTGAATAATAAAAAAAAACAAAAGTCACGTGATATTGATATTTGTTCTAAAAATAATGAACATTTTTTCTAATAATGTAATTGAAAAAAAAGGAAATAACAATGATAAGAAAAAAAAACCTTCAGCAATTAATTCAATAAACAAATCAATAGTAAATAATGTTCATAAAAATGTTTCTTTTCTCTAATCTATTAATGAGAAAATTAAAAAAATATATTAAATATAAAGAAGCTATCAAAAATGTTGTTAAACATGTATGTTATTTTTGTCAAAGGTTGTATTTTAAATATCATGTTTTTGTTGCATCGAAACCATATATTGAAAAATTCCTTGATGGATTAAAAATGAAAAAACTATAAAAACATTTATTAATATGTAAATCTTGCAAAAAGAAATTTGACATTGGAAAACCTTTTGACTTACTTTTACGAAATCATATTATAACTAATAAACCAAATATGAAATTTCTTTTAATGTTAAAATAAAATGGAAGAACGTTTCATTGCACCACATTTAATATTCACACAAATATTTCAATTATAGGGATATGAACAATATGGATGACATGGAAGTATTGTCAATGTTCCAACAAATGTGAAATTATTCAAACTATTTTACGTTGAATGTTGTATGAAGATTATTCAATTTTTGTCTTTTAAAAAAAAAGTAGAATATAAATTTATATATATGTCTGGTTATGTTCGACCTAACATAGTTATGAAAAATTTATAAAATGCCTTTGTATGTAGCTACAAATGTTGCAATAAAACCAAATTGGCAAAGTTTAATAGAATTGGCAAATGATTTTAAAAATGACAATTTGGAAAAAATTCGAAAAAGTTATAGAAGAAAACTCCAAAAAAACATTAGTACAAAACATATTGAATCTTGAACAAATTATTGACGATGATTAAAAAACTCTAACAATTGCTCCAAAAGAAGGTTTTCAACCACTTGGATTATTCTGTGATCCATATTTAGAAGAATACAATTTCCCAACATTATTTTATGGCAATACAAGACCATCTTTTACATGTTCATATCAAAAGATAGTACAAGTTGAATTAACAAGTGTTAATAGAAAAATTTCACATCATATAATAATATATAAATCAAAACAATCAAAATTTTAATACATTTTGTATATTTTTCATGTGGATTTGTAGATGAAAAGCAGAATTATTTCGTCAAATCTTCACAACTAGTGACATTTCAAAAAAATGTAAATCTGTACAAAATATTAAAATGTTATTTAGGTTATAAAAAATTAGGTCATATTATGACATCTCTAAATTATTTAAATCTACTTCGAAATGACATTTTTGCACTGATTAGACAACTCGGACCTCCATTTGTTTTGTAACATTTATGACAAGTGTAAATAATTGTCCTATTCTTGTAAAGACATTAAAAGATTTACATGTTCAAAATTTTAATACAGAAAAGGAAGATTTATCAAACATAAAAAATCCTGTTAAAAATGACCTTGTCATTTGTGTGCACTATTACGAACATAAGATGAATAATTTTCGAAAATTTCATAAAAGTAAAATCATTTATTCAATGAAATAAATGATTTTTTTTCTAATGGAATTCCAATGCATAGGTTCAGCCCATGATCATGGATTATTATGGTCTAAAAATGCTCATAGATTTGGAAATTCTACAAATAAAAAAAATTAAATTTTTTTTGATAAATATTTAACAACGGATCAAAGTATTTTAAAATTAGAAATTTGTACTAGTCAAATACATCAACACAAACAAACATGTAGGAAAAAAAAAAAACCAATTTGTCGATTCCGAATATCCAAAACCACTAGTGAAATTTACAAAATATTATCACCTTTAAATAAAAATGATAATATTCTAATCTTCGTAAAATAACTTTCCAAAATTTCCAAAAACTTGTTAATATGGGATTAGGTGTCAACATTTCATTCAATTTTTATCATATTATAATTAAACAGAAAAACTTATTTACTTGCTTCATAATGTACAATATGAAAACCAACATTGATATTTTATGATGCAAATATGTTCCTATCACATACATTTTCAAAAAAAATTTAGGTGCTGAATTTCTCATTGATTTTTTCAATAAAAAAAAATAGCAAACTCTATTCATAATTGCAATTTATAAACCACCACAAATATTGAACACAAATTGTTTCATTTCCATTTTAAAAAACATAGTTACAAAAATCCCTACAAATTGTCCAACCATAATAATTTGAAATTCTAATATTAACATGTTAGCATATACAACTAAATGAATAACATTACAAAATTCAATGAACACCCATAATTTCCTTGTTACATTTATAGAATGGACTTGACAATTAATAATACACAAATCGACCATATATGGACTAATGCCACAACACAACAATGTAATATTGGATCAACACAAACTTATTGGACATATCATAACCTTGTATATTTTGTATTTAAATTACTTAACTTTATTCCTCAATTTATTATACCATCCATTAATGAACAAACTTTGAACAAAAAAATAATTCAATCCAAATGAAATTACAAAAACTTTTAAGAAGTAATTTTGTTTTATTCACAATGTTATAGTATGAAAAACACGCAAATTTTAAAGATTCAAATATATATAAGGTTCTTTAAAATATTTATGACTTTTAATTCTTCAATCATATAAAAATATAAGTGCATATATTTTCAACAAATATCAACACGTGAAACAAAAATAAAAACCAAAAAACCATAACACTAAATAATTTAGTATTTTTATTAATTATAACACCAAATATTTTAAAAGCCCAACATCTATCATTAAATAATGTGATAAAATTTTATGAAATATATATATTTATAATTCTAATATTTTAAGAATGCTGATGGTCAATCGCTTATTTTACATTTCCATTTACAAGACTAAATAAAAAACCATTCATTGAATGGATGAAAAAATCTAATTTTCTATCAAATAAATGAAAAAAAATCCTCAATTGATTTTCCCATCCATTAATGAATTGATTCTCTCCAAAAATTTCCAAAAATATCAATTTTCTTTTCTATTATTTTGAATCTTTCTATTGGTAGGGCCTGTGTGTCATTTGATGCCTTGTTTCATTTGAAATGAAAATATGTTTCTTAAGTAAAGAGAAAAAAAGGTTGAATAGAGATGTTTTAAAAAATGTCATCAAAAGGGCATTTAAGGGCCGCTTAAGAATGGGAAGTAAAAAAATGATAGGAGGGTAAAAAGAATATGGACAAAGGTTGACATGAAGAGGAAAAAAAAAGGTACAAACATGTGAACCTTAAGGGAAAGGGAAGTTGGTAAAAAGAAGAAAATTGAGAAATAGATAAATGAACATTGACAATGTGGATGAAATAAAACTTTAAACAAATATCAACAATGAACTATACAAAACTTTAAAATTATTCATGAATTAATTAACAACAAGTATGCAATAGTCCATATAGGAAATTGAATATACATATAATGGGTTAGATGGATGAGATTGATGAACCATCGTTATGCGTGTCTAAATCATTGTTTATGGAAATCTACCACATGTGGATCAAAATGAATTTCACCATTGACTCTCAATATTGATGAAAATGGACATGGATGAATGAGGAAGGAAATTTATCACATGACAAATGACAATATTGATGAATTAGACAATATCAATGTTAAAAAAAAATCACATCAAATGAAATTCAATCTCATGCATGAAATTGACCAAATGAAAAAAATTGCAACATGTGTGAAATAATATGCATTGATCAAAATGACCATCATTCAAATGCATGTCTCTATTGAAATGAAACATGCATACATAATTCCCTCCCTTCTATATTTATAAACTATTTCTTGGATTGCAAACTATTTTGAAGAGAAAATTCTCTTCATGTGGCAACTTGCACACAAATTGAAAAATGGTTCAAAAACACAATTATATGAAAAATTGACAATTACTTTTCATTATTTCCCATTAATTATATTTAGGCAAAGCCTTTATCAAATGTCCCTAAATTTAATTGTTTTTGTCAATGATCACCCTAATTAACTTACACATGGTAGTTATTTCACCCCAAACCCCCAAGCTCTTTTCAACAAACTTATCACCACAACATGAAAAAAATGTATGTAGCCATATGCAACAGTTATACGAGCATCCCAGTTAGTTAGATCTAAAGTGAGATTCATAAACATAATTGAATTTTCATAACCTTATACCAAATTTACCTTTTATTTCAAAATTCTCATGAGCCCAGACCTTTTAGATTTAAACTACCTAGATCATTCATGACATTAGAATAACATATGTATCATTTGGTAAATAAGAAAAGAAAATTTGTTGTGTTAAAAATTTAGAAGGGGTTTTAAACTTTGTGGAATTATGACTATTTCTTTGTGCATTCATAAAACACTTGGAGAAATTTCCTAATGTATTTGGAGGGCAGTTCAAATTCACAAATATTAATGAATTGTTGGACAATTGACCCAAGTATATTACCATTGTCCTATAAGGTTATTATCCTCAATATTATCATGGTGGAATAGGCTTCACTTTAAAGTTCTTACAAAAAAAAATGTTAAAACACACACACACACACACACACACACATTATATAGGTTCTAAAGCAAACCTCTTCCAACCTCTAAGGAATAAGACTTTAAAAAAAATGTCTTCAAGGCTCTAAGGGATATAACTTATTAGAAAACCCAATTGTGAAAAAACTTATGAAGAGATACAACATAGATAAATATTTTAAACAAATCTATTCAAAGCTTTAAGAGACACAATTCTCCATCAAACTCAATTATGAAAAAAAATCATTCTTAAAACATTTAATTAATTTTCAGGGATAAAAACCACTCTATAGTCAATAATTTTTGCTCCATCAATCTGAAAATTGCGAAACATGAAACATGCACATTGTCTCATTGAGGGTTTTTCCAATGGTAGGAGAAGTGTTGCAAGGACCCCACACATTTGCACAGTTAAAGGGTGATGACCAAAGAAAACAAATCATATTCCTATGTTAATATATACATTCTTCTTATGAAAAAGAAGGATATTACACCTACTCCCTAAAGAGTGGGAAGGCTGCTTACAAATACTCCTTGAGAGTGGGAGGGCATCTAAGTAGCCCTCCCACTTTTTAAGGAGGTGTAAGAACTAAGAACCCTCCCCCTCTTACTCCTAGTGAACTACATAGGTTTAGGTTCATGGTAAACTTCACCTCATTCTTTACGATGGGTAAAGCTCAGGTTACAACCTGAGTTCTTGGTTAGTTCTAATTTCTAAAGGTGCATTCACACTTGGTGTTAAGGACTCTAGTATTAAGTCCCCTAGCACCAAGCTAGTCATTTAGAACCTAAACCTATTTATCACGAAGATTTTATCTTAAGTTAAGATTCACTTAATATTAAACAATCACCCATTTAACATTGGGTACCACCTAAGATGCCACCTAGATTTTCACTTAACACTGATTTAACACTAGGTGTGAATGTACCTTAAGGCTCTTAACTTATCAGCATGAGAATTCATGTAATTAATTCAAGTTGATTGTTCTAGGTTCTTTTATTTGCTTGAAAGAAACAAAGCAATCAAGCATAATGAGGTATATTAACGTACTTAAAATCATTTCTCTCACTCATTCATTCATTCATTCAGCTTTACAAAAAATATCATTCAACAAAGCATCCCAATTCCCAACCTCAAGTAAGCTCCTAAGCTAATAAATGATAGATCAAGTAGAGAATTCATGAGTTTATTAAAAATGGTCAGCTATGTTCTTAATTGTAAAATTCTTACATCCCCAAATGTAAAATGATTTGAACTAAAAGATGAGCATTCAAAACAAACGACCATTTATGGACCATTTAAGATGATCATTCCTCACCCCACCCCCCCTTTTACCTACATACCTACAACCCCCATAAAAACACACACCCAACCGCCCATTAACTTACGCCTTTAGTTCACCACCACATAGAGGAGGACAAGAGGACACAGGTGACCAGTGCCAGCTCCCTCCCTCCCACCATTTGCCAACGCTTAACTTTGTCACCACACCACACTACGTTTTACTACTTGGCCCTTGTGGAAGGGGGGAGGAATTGGGGGAGGTGGAGGGGGCTGAGGGGGATGGTAAATAAACCAACCATATGAAACTGAACTGAATTAAATGCCATTGCCATCCTCAACAATTAGAAGAGTTAACAATAATAAATAGACCAGGCCATGAAAATGATGATGGTGAAGCAAAATAAGTAAAGGAGTGAGTGAGTCAGACCTTTTTGAAAATATGAAAAAAAAGGTCACAAATTACAAGAAGAAGAAGAAGAAGAAGAAGAAGAGCATGTGTGCACATACTGAAAATGTTTGAACTAAGAAACCAACAAAGGAAGAATGGAACAAACCAAAATTCCAAATGGTGCTCCTCCTCTCAACAGGGCAGTTTAACAAGTTGTTCTTCTTTTTGGCCTTCCTCTTTCTTGTCGCATGCATCACAATTCGCCGCCAAATTGAAATCTTTTTGTTTTGGAAGTTTTCGATAGGCATATATGTACTAAGTTCAAGTATACCTCTATATATATATATATATATATATATATCTTAAGGACTCCTCGACCGTTTTGCTAAACCCACAATACATTCCCCCTACTCACTCTCCAAATAAAGAAAGAACCCCTCACAGACTCACACACACACACATCCCTCCCCAACCTAGGGGCATGGATGCATCTTGGAAGTAGTGAAAGAAAACCCGCCCCCCCCCCCCTCGCCCCCTTAGGTGCTAAAGAAAATCCAATTCTTGGGGGGTGAGGGGGGGGGGAACACTAATAAAAAAAATAAAAATACATGAATAAAAATATAAAGTGCAATATATTGGTTGTTGAGTAAAAATGATAAGTTAATTATTTTTAAAATAATATATATTTTATTCAAATAATTAATATAGAGTGACTTTTATATGTATATATTTTTAAAATAAATAATATTATAATGATAAAAAGTTTTAAATAATTATTTAATGCCTCTGAAAACGTCATTTGACACATGTAAATCTCAAACTTTGCACTAAGTATCCCTCTAAATCTGAATACATAAATATTGATGAACTATTGAAAATCATATGGAAACATAGGAGAGAAATAAAAAAGTGAAAGGGTGATGGAAAGGGATGTTACTAAATAAATTGATAAAAACCTCCCCATCTCCTTTACCATTCCTATTACATAGATATTTTTCTCACATTTTTCAAAGTGCAAGTTAAATTAAAACAAAAAAGTTGATTATAATATTAGAGTAATATCCCCACCCCCCAACTCACGAGATTCTAGTACTAGCGTACTAGAGAGAGCAAGCAAAAGAAAAATCCTCTCCCTTGGGAGCGAAAGAAAAACCCTCTCTCTCTCTCTCCCTTGAGAGAAAAGGAAAAATGATCTGATCTGATGGGGGGGGGGGCGAGTGGAGGGAATCTTTTTGTTGGTGCATAACTTATAAATGGGGAGTGTCAGACAAGAAGAGCTGCCACCACGAGCACACACGATAATCGCTCCATTTTCCTGCCAACATTTTCTATCTGTACAACAATCGTGGGGGAGGAGGAGGGGGATAAAATTTTATGTCATAACTTACTTTGCAGCGCTTCAGGATTCAGTTTACCATCGCCTCTCTTTTCCTCCTCTTTTTCCGCTGAAGGAAGGATCTGTTGCTGCTTTTGCTATTATCGTTCTGGTTGTTATTCGTCTTGTTGTTGTTGTTGTTGCGCTGTTTTTTTTTTCTTTCTGGGTTTTCGGTGCGCTTCAGGAGTCAGTCAGTACACATGACCTTAGTCCTGATCTCCTCCTGCTCCTCCCCGACTTTCACGGGGTAGCTGCTGGCTGATCCGCCGTTTTCTCCTCACACCCATTTCCCCTGAAAAGTAAATCCGCCGATGCTGCTGCTACTGTGTTCTTCTTCTTTGATGATCGTTGTTGGATCTTTTGCTTTTTTTCCCCCCCCTCCCTTCTGGGAATTGGGTACTCGGCTGTTGCTAGTCGGTCGGATGATGAAGAAGTAGCAGCAGCCAGCGAGCGAGCGGGCGGGATGACTCGGTTTTGATCACGGACGTTGTCACATGATATCGTGATCTTCTTGTTGTTTTTTCTTGAGCAATGTTGATGGGTCTTATACGTAGGGAACGATTTTGAAACAACGTCGTGTAGTAGTGCACTTCCAGGAGATGCTTCTTTGCGGAGAAGGCTCCTCGACACTGCATCTTACAGCTTTATCATTGTCCGCGATCACTGCAGGCTGCCACGCAGCTGGGCCTAACTATTTTCTCGTTAGGAAAACAGATGAGGAGATTCAAGAGCGAGAACGTTTTTTCTGTTACGGAACATGAGTAGCTAGCTTGAGGAGGAGCTGATGGGTGCAGATGGTTTCAAGGATAACTTCTTCTTCTTCCGTTGCAAGCAGGCCTCACAATCTTCTGCACTAGTGGTGCAGCCAGTGGCAGGGAAAGGTTGAAGAAGGATTGGTATACTATTGCAACGTTGGAGTTCCAACAGTTTTGCAATCTTCTAAGGTGAATGAATCTCCTGCTGGTGGTGGTCGGCAACTCCACCTGAAGCAGCCGCTCTCAATCAATATTGCAGGACTCGCGATCGAGGCTAGCTAGATCCCCCCCCCCCCCCCCCCCCCCAAAGGAAAAAAGAAGAAAAACCAACAACAACGAAAATGTCGAAAAGCCGGGAGAAGATTGCAGTTGGATTGAGGTTGCGGAATGATAGCTTAGAGCTTTTGCACTGGGTGATTACTACAACAGCACGTCCTGATGATCATGTTATTGCACTCCATTATCTTGACCAGTCTTCTTCTACTGTAACTGCTGCAGGTCAGCAAAAAAATTCCCGTTTCGCAAGAATCTTCACAACAACAACCCCATTGAAGCCATTTTGAAACCATTTTTTATTTTTCCTGTTGTGCTGCTGCCGCTCTTGACTACGGTAGTAGTACTTATAAAGTGTCCAATGTGGCGGTGATAGGAAAGGGAGAGAAAGATGCTGCAGGACAGAAGCTGAAAGTCGATGATGCTAGAGCAGCATTGCTGTCGTTGCTGGAGCCTTACCGCGACCTGTGCTCTGCAAGGAAGGTAGGCCGGTCGGTCTGTCTGCCTGGACCTTCCTTTTTGTTTCCTTGCATGAAAATTGCTGCAGGTGCATTGCATAACGATGCGGTAATCTATGTATGATCTGAGGGGGTTTGCTTCAGAAGAATCTGATGGATCCAGCTGCTGCCTGATATTCTGTCATTCATGTCCTTGAACTTCTTCTTGCGGTGTTGGGTTGCAGATCAAAGTCAAAGTAAGCATTGTCGTTGGAGAGAGTCTGGAGCAAGCCTTGGTGGAATCAGCAGTTTCACTGCAGGCAACCACTCTTGTACTGGGCACTTCAGGCGGAAATAGAAAACCCTGGTAGGTATCTTGTTTTTGAACCCTAAATTCTCCAGCAGCTCCATGAGCAAGCAATGGAGAGATTATTGTTGGTATTTCCAATGGATGAATTGGACCACCAGTGTAACTGGAAAAGTTTGTTTCTCTTTCTTCAATTATATCAGTAGTACTTGGGTGCTCATGTTTGATCACCCATGAATGTTGTGATCAGCTCCTGCTCGTATGTTGATCTCCTTCCTCACATGTGTGTTAATGAGATAAGCAAGCTAGCCATGTTGATGAGAGTGGTGCAGGCGGCAAACCCCAGGAAGTTACTGTTCACGGCATGCACCACCAGGATGTGCAGTGCTAGTTGTGAGGAACAAGAAGGTTTTACTTCACAAAGAAAGTGTTGCCAAGGCTTCTTCTGTAGCTGCTGCTGCTGCTGCTGGCACTACAACTCTTCCACATGAAGGTAGATAGATATCTCTGAATCTTCTTCTTCATCCAGGCTTTCTCAACATGATGATGAGGGTCCTGCTGATCCAGAGTGTTTTGAAGGATCTGAACTACATTGTTTCAAAGAAAGTTTGATTGCTAGAGATGGCTCTGTCAAAGGCCCATAACATGATGCTTGCCATGATCCAAGGTTGTTCCTGCATTATGGTGCTGTGGCTGGAAGTACAGATGTATGCTTTTCTCTCAGTCTGATTTAGTAGTGGTGGTGGTGGTGGTTTCTCCCTGCATAAGTTGCAGACACGCAGTACTCATCAGTACAACAGGGATGTGGTGGTCCAAACAGTTCAGCCTCATTGTGTGCCTTTCCGAAGCACTTCCTCTGCTCAGCAGGACCTCTTGCTGATGATCAGGCAGGTCCAATAGATGGAGCAATATGGGAATGCCAGCCTGTGAATGCTAGCAATGACACAGTAGCAGCAGCAGCAGCGACTCGAGTCAGATGTAGACAGGAGGTGCCGAAAGGTGAGAAAGGAGGGGGCAAATGCTCTCCTCGAGCTGTGTTTGAAGGGCCTGGGTCATCAAGGACTACTGATTCAGAAGGAAGCTCACCCACTTCCAGTAGCCATTGTGAAGAATCAAATGAATGGTCATCTACACTTGCATCGAGGACAGGTCTCTTGATTGGTTCTACTCCAAATGAAGATGAAGCAGACCGTGCCTCTGTATCTGTACCACAACAAAAGCAGGGCAAACCGAGCTTATGGAAATCATTTTCCCACAAGCGATGGCAATCTTTTCCTTCATCATACCGCAAGAAAAATATGGTCATCTCTGACCCAATATTAGTAACACCTGACAGCAGCAGCATTGAACTCCTTGAAATTGATCATGAAGGAGATGTTGATGATGCAAGCTCACTGCTGCAGGCAGCAGCAAATGCAAAGCGATCTTGGCAAACCTTTTCTTATAAGGAACTTGCACTTGCAACTAATGACTTCCATCCAGGTCTGTCACCTAGAGAGAGCAGTTTGTTCTTCTGTGAACTTTCATCACACCTTCTATTTGCCATGACAAGAGAGTGATAGGTGGAATTTCTACTGTTGTTAGAGAATCACTGCTAAACTTTGCAACCATGTTGCCATATGATGGAAGTTTCTGCTTTGTGCTGGCCTGGTAACAACCTCTGTGCCACTGTTGGCAGAGAATATTGTGGGGAAGGGTGGATATGCTAAAGTGTTCAAAGGAATTCTTCCATGTGGACGCCTCATTGCAGTCAAGAAACACAATCGGGGAGATGCTTCTGCTGAGAAGGAACACGACTTCCTTATTGAGCTCGGAATCATAAGCCATGTGTCCCATCCAAATACAGCAACACTTTTGGGCATCTGTATTGAGAATGGTCTTCATCTTGTTTTCCAGTTCTCTCAGCATGGCAGCCTCCAAGGCCTCCTTCACAGTAAGAAACTGTTCTCTGATCTTGGTGTTCTTCTGAGCATAGAGTGTCGATCTGTGTTCTGCTGCGTACTGTGATGTTATAGGCCAGTTGTTGCAATGTGGTGGATAACTGAATAATTCAAATCATGTCTCTACTTACTTCGCATGTATGTTTCCTGACCAGAAAAGACTCTTGAGTTGTAGTGATGATCCCCAAACTAATAAATCATCTGCTGTCTGGTGTCCAAAAGCAGATCCAACACGGGGACTGGTATTAGATTGGGGAGTAAGATACAAAGTGGCAGTTGGGGTGGCCCATGGCTTGCACTATTTGCATGAAAGCTGCCAAAGGCGCATCATCCATCGAGACATCAAGGCTTCAAATATTCTGCTTGGCCCTGACTTTGAGCCACAGGTTGTTCACCTCATACACAGATTTACTTATCCACTAATAGTGTACTTGGATGTCATGAAATTCAACTGATTCATACTCAATTGGATGCCTGCTAGATCTGGTTGATCAAGTGATGTACTTAGCCTTGCTGCTTAATCATCAGTATGGTTGTTTGCAGATCTCAGATTTTGGGTTGGCAAAATGGCTTCCAGACAGGTGGACCCATCACACAGTGTCACCTGTTGAAGGCACAATTGGGTATTTCACTTGGAGCTCTGAGCAGCTTGTGTGTAACACATAGATCTCAAAAAATGTAGCATGTCTGATTCTTTCACAAATGACATGAATGAGACAAATTGGGTTTCATTGCACATGAACCATGTTTGAAGCCATAGTCAAGTACCATTGTTAACTGTGCTGGAAGACTCATGAGCTGAAATCATAAGGCAGCAACCAGAGATATAAAAATTTGCATAATTTTAGTATTTCTTGTCAGTGGCAGCTTACAGGTGGCTTGTGATTATTGAACAGGTATTTGGCACCCGAGTACTTCATGCATGGGATTGTGGATGAGAAGACCGATGTATTTTCTTATGGTGTACTTCTGTTGGAACTTATAACTGGCCGCCGACCTGTTGATTCTGACAAGCAGAACCTTGTACTGTGGGTGAGTTCTGCTGGACTTAGATGTCACCAATCACCATGTTTACAAAGTAGATTTGGAATCATCATGAATCTACCTTGTGACTTAGTACCAGATTCTCTCATGCTGCAAGATCAAAGTGCAAGATTTGTCAATGCACCTGGAAAACTTCCAATGATGGGTAATTATTTTGTGTACTACATGGATAATAAGATTGCTGATGAAGCTGCCTTAGAGGGAAGGAATAAAAATTCTAACAGTTAAGGACAAATCCACCAGAATTAGATCTTGCAGAGGGAAACACCTCCCTAATCAATAGCCATTTTATCAATATTCCTGTCAGTGGTCTGGGAGGGAAGAAAAGAAGACAATGTGTTCTTCTTGGTGGTTTATGATGACACTTTTGGTGCAAACAAATTTTGCAGGCTAAGCCATTCCTTGAGTCGGAAAGTATAAATGAGCTTGTAGATCAGCAACTTGGGGGGGTGTATGACACTCGTCAGATGCAGCGTGCAGTGTTGACAGCTTCGCTGTGTGTCCGACAGTCTGCTGTTTGGCGCCCATGTATGAGTCAGGTATGTGGGTTTGTCCATTCATTTGTCATCAATTTCTCAGGCTACATTTAATCTGGACTAGAAACTCACAGGTACTAAAAATAAAGGTTTTGGTGGTGTTCTTGGGGTCGAGTAGGTTTTACAACTTCTTGTAGATGAACCAGCCGACACTGGAAAAGCTGAGCGTTTGAGTAGACTTGTATCCAAGTCACATGACTTTCAATTCTCCCATGAGGAACCTGAGGAGGACTATGGCTGCACCGACACTTACCAGAATGACATGCAGAGACATCGCGCTCTACTAGCACTGGAGATTGAGTAAGTGAGTGATTTCCAGACCTTGGGCATATGACCCATGATTCCAATGGACCACGTGAAGTTGTGCAAGACTACCTAGCTGCAGCTCCATACTGGACTCTAAAGTCACGTGATGATATTGTGCTGCCAGTTGTGTCCAGCAGTTGGCCAGCTGCATAATCTTTTCCCCCTTTTGCTTAGCCTTTTACACAGCGGTGAACTTTTGATGCTGCATGATTTGGAAAGGATGAGCTTCACCAAGTGCTTCACTGTGTGAAATTGTTTGCTGTACAATAGTTTTGAATAGAAGAAATATATGCATCAGTTTTGTGTTCTTTTACTAGTCCAAAAACTGATGCATATCTGATGATGATACCTTATTCTTTTCATTCCAGTTTTTGGAAGTCAGAACTGTTTCTATCTTACTGTAGTCTGGAGCATAGATGGTGCTTCAGTTTATTGGAAGCAAAGGTAATGAGAACTGGAATTTAGCCATCACCCATGTCACTTAATGCATCATCCATCACAGCAGAATGTCTTCACTCTTTGTTGACTCTGCCCAGAGGGACTTCACCATCTGTGATTTTGTGATACAATTTTGGTTTGAATTTGAAACAAATTTACAACCAACATATGGAAACTGAGCTTTATTCTCTAGGCTGCTTCTCCCCCCTCTCTCAATTCATTGTGCATTCCAATTACCCTCTAATGACCTAAGTCATATTATATAGTTTCATTGCTTCTCATGATTTTGTGTGAACCTGACATAAGGGGCAAAGCCACTACACAATGAGCTGCTTGTTTCACAACTAGGAGATATGTTCATATTAGCATCTTGGCATAGTCATCGTTGTGACTTACTGTTAACTTAGTGCAAACTTGAGAAAATTGGGAAAGAGTTGGGCAGGCTCGTTCAAGGTGAGGCAAGCAAGTCTATGTTTCCAAGTGAAAGTTTTCTAAATTCTCTAGTACTATTTCCTCTCTGCATGCATTACAACTTTCATTCGTACAACTTAAGGGCTTTATCAATAGCTTGTAGTGATTGTTCGGTGAGCAAGATGTCATTTTGTCTGAGGAATTGAGGTCAGAGTTTGAGGTTCGAGGTGTAATGGCTTGCAGCCAAAGCCTTCCCAACTGAAACCAAGGAAGAAACAACATTATGCTTCCCCCCTTGGAAAAGTTGTTATGTGTAACTTACCCCTTTTGAGTGGAATAATAGGCATAACAGCCTTTCTTAGAAGGTTTCATAGTTGAAGTAATTTGGCTTGTTTGAATAAGTTTGGAAATATATATTTGTGTGCTTGAGTATAATCAAGTGTATTCAACTACTCTTCCTCTTGTTGAGCTTCTATGATCATCGGGAATCCTTTACACATTGACAATGTGAGCTTCTTGAACAACCTTCACATATGTCTATAGATAGAGAATGTTGAAACATTGCTTTCATCTAAAATCTTTAAAGATGTATTTGGTTAACCACTTCACCTCATGAGCCAACATTCTTTAAAAAGTTGTGAACGGATCAATAGGTCATCAAAGCCACATAACATTATTAACCTTTTAACAACCATGTGGACACATTACTATGCTCACAATTAACAAATGTTTTGTGTCAACTATTGACTTCAATGTGGCCTACATGCTTCCCACATCAAAGGACAAAGTGGTAGACTAAAGATGTCCATTGCACGCTTATGATTAATTTGGGACGATGTAAAGTTGTTTTGTGTAATGTGAAGGATGTATGATTACATTGGTACCTCGTAAAGTGTTCATTTGCTGATATGTGAAAGATGCTAATGATGTGTGTTGTTCAGTGAATTAGGGTTGGTGCCCAATCAATGTAGGCAAGCTACCATAAAGGTCATAAAGCTCCTTTAATTTCTTCCTTTGTTATATGATGTTTTAACAAAACCCTACCTTTGCTTCATTAAGGTTCTTTGTAATGCTGTTTTTCCATAAGGACCTTTTTGTGAAATGGAGGTAGATTTCACATCACACAACTTCGTGAAAAAGTTCAAAAGTGGGTTATGTGTTGAGATAATAACCATCAAATGGGCCCTTTGACTCACATGATGAGAAATTATGTTTCTCATATAATGAAAAATATATATTTCAAAATATAATGTCTTGTTGTATCAATGGGTATTGGCATGTTGTGCAAAACATAATGGTCATTAATGAGGTCATTAGTGTAGAGTAAGGCCTTCTGAATGGGGTATTCTCAAACTGAATGCCTAAATGCCTGATTGGACAAGAGTTGAGTTCAACTTTGAACTTTGAAAATGCACGACTTTAAAGATGTTATCTAGGGTAGGGAGGCTAGTGTGCAAACACTTAAGGTAAGGTTTGCTTGTTGTTTTTTTAAAGGAGGGCCCCATTGTTTATGGTGTTGAAAGAGTAGATGGAGCCCTCCTCTTGGCGCATATGTCACATTAAAAATTGACCAAAACAGATGAGAGGGGAGAAAGTTACAACCTCTCAAAGTGGAGGGGGTCGTTTTTACAGAAACAAATTCATCAAATAGTGCATAGTGTATTTTGGAACCTTTCAAAAAATCCTTAAATATTATTCCGTTGCATTTAAGAGTTACAACATGGTTTGTAGAGCTAAAAGATGGCCATTTCGGAGTAGTTTCAATTGCACGATTCGAAAAAATTAATGAAAAAGTTATGCACATATGAAATAGGAGGGTCAAAATGAAAAAAAAAGGAAAAAAAATGGGTTTTTTAATTTTAAAAATGTATTTTTTTACTGTATTTTTTTGGTTGTTTCTTTGGCTTTGCATTTCAAAGATGATTTGTAGAGCTTGAAAAGGTTTTTTTAATAGCATTTTAAATCACTCAAATGAAGAAAAATTGAGAAAAATTTGCCAAAGTGTTTGATGATAGGCCGCCAGTCTACCCTAGTGTAGAAAAAAAAATGATCATTTTTAACAATGTTAGCTATCAAAAATATCAAATGTAAAAACCAAGGTTAAAATTTATGAAAACACTTTCCATTAAATTGCATTAAGTATGTTGCCATGTTGTTTACATGATAATTATTTTTAGAAAAAGGTGAGCTCCTCGTTTGATTTAAGGTTCCAATTTATTTGTATTGTCTTTCATTAAAGGAGAGCAAATGTTTGCATGTTCAGCAATTGGAAATAATAAGTCCTTATCCTACACATTAATGAGTTCATGTGTACCTTACAATAGCCCCCTTTTGGTAAATGGTCCTTACTTACACATTAATGGTTTATGTGTACCATGCAATCTTTAACACAAATTGGTGAAGGTATTTTTGAACCAAAAGTTAAACAACATTGTTAAAATTAACCTCTATGATCCTAAGTCCTTTGAATAACAATTTTATCTCTATTCCAAACCTTAATTTAATTTATTCATTCATGATTGGGATTACAAAATTAATTGTTAACTTCAAATTTTACACATTCAAAAGTCTTTGACAAATAAATTCAACCAAAACCAAACAAAGGATGATAAAATAACAAAACTAGATTGATCAATCTCAAAATTAAATTAAACAAGCATTACCTAAGGTTGGATTTGAAGCTTCAGTAATCAAAATTAGATTTGATATGACACGAATGCATGCATCTTAATATGACATTCAAAATGACCAAATTAATTATTCATTAATAAAAATTTCAAACCAAAATGTGGTCCTTTAAAGAATGTTCAACCTTACATTTTTTTAAAATGTGAATGTGAGGAGCTTAAGAAAATGGGCAACAACTTCAAAGGGATGCTAAGGTGACCCTAATAATGGAACTTTTGGGTTTGTTCATAATGGAGCTTCCAAATTTAAACCCATGTTACTCACTTATGATTCTTTATTCCACTATCATTAATGTGATCTTGAACGTGGGATATTTGATAGAAATCTCAAATACTTTCATAATTCACATGCATTTGAAGTTCTAAAAAAACCCATGTTCAACTTACTAAGCAAATCTATCTATGAAGGAAAGTAGTTTGTTCTGTTTTGTAGTTGTGAGATCCACCAAATTGGGAGGTTTCAAATCATGTTCTTGGTGTCTTTGGAAAGCTCTCGATGAGGAGGGGTGCATGGGCTTGGTTTCATGATGATTGGACTTGTGGTGCAAAACTTCTTGTATATTGAGTTTTTTTTCACTGAAAACTAAATTAAATCGTAGATGAAAATTTTGGAGGAATTGGTTGTGCCTTTGGTGATATTGGAAAGATCTTGATGAGCAGGATTTAATGGAATTTATTTGGTAAGATTTGGATTTGAAATGTGGGAGATACTAATTTTTAAGTGATTTCTACCACTGAAAATTCAAATAAATTCCAAAAATCCAGGTTTTGGAAGGAAAAATCAGTTGAAGATGAGGTAACACTTGAATGTCTACGATTTAATTCAAGTAGAAGGAATTGTGATGTGCCTTTGGTGTTGTAGGAAAGATCTTGACAATTTAGATTTAATGAAATTTATGTTGTGAGATTTTGATTTAGGATGTGGGACAATGGTGATAGGTTGAATTCATGTTATTTTGTATTGGGTTCACACTTGCAAATCTAATATTCAATTCAAGTAAATGTTTTCCTTTCATATTTGATTCTTAAAAAATGGGATATAAATATATCTTGCAAAATAATGTCATATGTTGTGTTCACCTACATTATAAAAAGTTCATATTTAGGCCAATGGCACATGCCACATTGGTAGGGTTTAATGCTTAAATGTTAATGAAGACCAATTTCATCCAACCTTCCTTTATTCCTAGTTGGGAGCAATGGCTTCAAAATTTGACATGCATGAGTTGTATTTGCCAAGTCATTGAGAAGGGTGGCCCACCTTTCTGATGAGAGTTTCTTGTTTATGGTTGCTCATTAGGAAAAAAATAATGTGTTGCCCATCATGATAGGAACATTTGGGTAATTATGTGTGATATTGACATGAAAATCAATGAAAACTTTTGCTACCCAATGTTTTAGGATTTGAAAACAAGAAATGAATTAAAGGATTGCATGTTTAGTTTTGGAAAAGGGTTAGGAAGAATCCTGACCAACCCAAATTTTGGGTTTGCCTCAAAAAGACTGAATCACAATTTTTTTAAGACTTACATTAGATGTGCAACTTTTACCATCCATTTCTTTCTCATTTCAGTGCTTTTTTGGATAGTTCTTTTTTCACATGACTCATATGAAAGTCTTCTATCTATCACCCTTTTTTTAAATGTTAAATGGAGCATGGCATCTTAGTCGAAATCTCCAAAAACTTGAAATAGTGACAATTTTCTTTTTTCATCCAATTTTTTTATAAATAAAAAAATTCAACGTGAAGTCCTTTACAACTCCTAGGTGTGTTTGTGTGGGCTGGTCCAATTATTTTTGGGATTGGGACTGCTTTGGGCAAATGTCAATTATGGACTATACACATTTGCAAAGTGCCCAAGTTTGAATTCAATCCTTGAAATAAGGACCTACAATATTTAAAAACCTTTTCATCTTGTGTTTTACCTTCCATGTAAATAAAATTTGAAAGGAGATTCTACCACTTTCCATGCATGTTAACCACAAAATTTGGCCTTCTTTGAGAAAGTGTTGATTTTTAAGTAAGTTCAATGTTTTGAAAAAACTAAGGTGTTATTGTAGTGTAATCTACCTTCACAATCCTTTATGCCAAGGAAGGCACCCTCAAGGTTGCATTTCACCCCTATTGTGTTTTTATGGTTCAACTTGCCAAGCGCAGAAATGTACCTTCAAACATGGCCTCTTTCTAGTGCATTGATGCATTTATGGTAAACCATAAAACTTGTGAAGTAAATTGATGAAACAATTACTAAGTGAAAAATTAAACAATGTTAACATCTATGTAAAATGATTATGTCACATTTTTGTTCACTTTAAAAAGTGTAATAGGTTGGGTGATGTTGGTGCATTTCAACTTGTCACATGTCACTTGCACAATAGTTCATAACCTTTCGAACCAAAAATAATTCTTGGTAGTTTTCTTGGGTAAAAAATTATGTTCCATTTTTGTGACATTGGTTTTATTACACATGTCTTTGGATTAATGAAACTATAATTTCAAATTTGTTTTGTAAACCTAAAGTCTTGTTGTTCTATCTTTTAATGTGACCTTTAAAAGTAATATCATTTTGTCAATTAATTGTAAATTTGAAAGAATTAATTACAATCTATCCAACCATAATCGGGTGCATGCCTTCTGAACACATGACAAAAATCATTTCCTCTAAAACCATTGAAATTGAATGTTACCTTCTTGTGATTCATTTGTGGCAATTGTCAAGGTTCATCTAATAAAATTCATTTGTGTGAATTTAAATATATGTTTATGAAAAAATGATTCTTTTGGTTTTTGTCATCATTATTTTAAAAAAAATGATAGTTGGAATCATTAGATTTCTACATTAAGTTCCATTAAGTAGCACAATATAAGGATTTTTTAAATTTTCTTCTCGAATATTTCGTTTACATGCAAATTTGGCTAAATCTTCTTTTATTAATACTTTAATTACATAATTAAATCAAATATCAAATCCTTGGGCTCATAATGTACTTATGGCAGAAGCGTTCCCACCCAATAAGTAAACCATTATGGACTACCAAGTAACCAAACATAGGATGTTGATTATTGAGAACAATTGAAACAAGACTATTTGCAATAACCAAAACCTTTTTGTTGGCTCCTAGACATAACCAAACTTGATGGGAATCAAGATGCCTTCTTTTCATCCATGCAAAGAGAAGTTATGAAATGTTCATCCAATCAATGAAAGGTTGTGGAATGGTTGGCCCAATGAAAGCCCAAAGTGTATGTTGTGCTAAATAGAAGCTTGTCAGTAATGAAATTAAGGTTGAAGGTTGTAACTCTCAACCTAAGAGCCAATCATAGTGTCAAGAGTCTCATGAAGGATGGTTATGATAATTAAATAAACTATTCAAATCACCCATAAATTAATGTGGAAGTTGGAGTGGTTGACATGTAAACATTTTGATGGATTAAATGTTTAATTTAAAGTAATGTTGTGGGCTATATCAATTAAGATACACATTTTTTTAATGACCTATTGGTACCTTTTTTCTTGCCTTTCAATTTTCTAATGTAACAATCATCCCAAAAGTCATTTAACATTATTGGTGGAAATTTTTTTAATAAAAAAAAAAAAAAGTGTCTAATGATAAAAATTAGAGGATTTTGTTTTAAAACCAAGGAATTTGCAATATAATATTCCCTTTTCATTTCAAAATTTCACCACTAAAAAAATCATTGATTGGTAATAGCATTTTGTATGTGCAATTTTTGCCAAAATGCCAAAAAATAAATAAAATTCAAATAGAATATTTAGTCAAAACATACCCATTTAATTATTTTCCCAAATTTTGAATTAAAAAAAAACATTCACCACATGTGGATTATGATTTTAGTTTGGTAACATTTTTTAAATTAGATTTTATGTTATTTAGATATGTTCTAAAAATGTGTTGCGATTCAATGTAAAACCTCTCTTGGGATGTTAAGTCAATGACACAACATCATATTTGTTTTCAAAAATATTTGCTTGGTACACATGTAAAATGAATAAATCTCAAGCATTGATACTATGTACCATTTGGGTTTGGTGTTTAATTAAGTTTTAATTTATAGCCTTCCAATTAAACATTAAATTTAGCACATGTAAATTTAGGTATGAAAACCTTTGTCCTTGCATTCAATGCACAAGGTAATCACAATTTCTTAGATTGGCTATTGAACATTGATTTCAAGGCCATCTTATGTTGGGGTAAAGCTTTTGGCCACAAGACTTATTGAACTTCATTGAAATAAGGGCCCATATTCAACTTTGTTGCATGCGCCCAATGTTGATAAAACTTATAACCAAATATTTTATTAAACATAAAAACATGCTTCAATTTTTTTAGTTTTCTTCCATGTGTTATTCGTTGAGTTTTGTGAGAAAAAAATAAAAAAATGAGGGAGTTTCAAAAAATTACACAACCCTAGAAGAGAATAGGTCTCACAATGTTATATTGATGTCAACATTGTTAATTGAAATATGGAAACACAAACATCTATAAAATAATACCTATTATTTCATATAAACAATGATACATGAAATGTCAAAAAAATTATAAATTTGTTATTTGGAGGAAATGAAAGAATGCATTTTGTAACTCAAACAAAAATTGTAGCCTTCCTTTTAGGGTCAAAGCATGTTTGGGGTACCCTTTTAGAAGGACTCATTCTTAAGGATTCAAAATTCACCTTTTTTTTCACTTTTCCTATGACTTGTCTTAGATTTCCTTCATTTTTATGATGTCAAATGTGTTGTTTTTTATAAATATTTAAAATATCTATTTTTCACTTAGGAAAGTGAAAATAGTAAAATTTATCCAATGTGGGCCATGTTCTATCAATGGCCCAAAATTCCAAGAAATTTCAATTTTTGAAACTTTTTACATTGTAATAAGGCACTTATTTTTTGCACTACTACCAAAGTGGGGTGTAATTTACTAGTTTAAATCACTATGGGACTTTAAAAGTGAAATAACTTCATTGCATTTTACTGATTTCACCTAGTGAAAGTTATTTAATTATAATTTCACTATGTAGACATCATGTTTCATTTTTGGTTAACATAATTCATTAGTACAATTTACTATAACAAATATGTTTATTTTTATGTTTTTAAAAATATTCTATCTATGTTACTTTATGATATACCCTATATTATTTTAAGC
>Ga0209208_10000965_pt1 | contig 39594 bp, 30 predicted proteins | sample S1TSphfallax_3_FD_187694 | JGI IMG/M metagenome (GOLD analysis project Ga0209208, IMG submission 187694) | Host-associated microbial communities from peat moss isolated from Minnesota, USA - S1T2_Fd - Sphagnum fallax MG (SPAdes) (version 2) | ecosystem: Host-associated > Plants > Peat moss >... | reverse complement strand
TAGTTATCCCATATGGTTTGTCAATGTCGTGGTACATGGAAGGGAATAAAGAACAAGGTTGGAGGGGACTTGAATATCTCACTCCAAGCATTGTTCACATACTTCTATGTGCTTGTGATTGCTCTAATACCACGCAATTTCTCCTCTAATCCTAATAATTTTGAACACAAAAACTACAACAAACACTCTCTCAAACTTGAAAGTTGAAGTTCTCAAGAACTCAAAGAACTCTCTTCCAAACACTTTCACCTTGAAACTTGATACTTTCAAAAACTTAAAAAAACAAGTTTTCCACACTTGAAAAACTTACAACACTTTGAAGAAATTTCTTCCACACCTCTCACTCACTTGGCTCTACTCTCTTTGGAATCTTGCAAACTAAAAGCCTTCCCTCAAAAGGATTCTCCCTTCTTGTGTTGTACAAGTAAAACCCTTGACTACTTCTTGTTTTAACACAATGTCCTTTCTCTTGCTTGGTGTGGGCCCATAACCTATTGAAAACAACTTGAAATCAAGCAAGAAATGAAACATTCAAGGTTCATGAAATGAGACAATTGTATTAACTAACTAAAAGATTACAAAGGCTGTATGCTTCAACATCTACAATGCAAACTATGACTTGTAACAACTAACAAGGCTTGAAGGTTCTATGTGCACTCAAAATCATGAAAGGAGAGAATGAAAGGCCATTCAAGAACACTCCACTATATACTATTTCCAAACCTTAAAGTAGCCGCCACTTAACACTAACCTAGTTGCCGCCTAACCGTAGCCGCCACCAAACCCTAACCCTAGTCGCCGCTAAGCACTAATCCTAGCCACCACCAAACCCTAGCCGCTTCCAAGCCCTAGTTACTGCGAAGCCCTAAGTAATTTTCATTTCTAAACCCTAGCCACCATTATTCAACCTAACCTAACTACTACAAGGATGAGAATACTATTCATCCTTTTGATGAATGTTTAACACATTCATCTCCGTTGGGAATTAAAAACGAATAGTATTTCTAACAAATACATGGTGGAGTGTGATACTTTTTCACATTCATTGGCAATTTCTCAAGGAAAACTCATATCTATTTTTTGAAGGCCAAAGGAGAAGTGTTTGAAAAATTGAAATAATACAAGGCATTGGTGGAGAATGAAATTGATCACAAAATCAAAATGTTACAATCCAACAACAGAGGAGAATTTGTGTCCAAGAAGTTTGATGCATTTCTTGTGGAATGTGGAATTCAACGACAAACAAGTGTGCCCTATTCCCCATAACAAAATGGTGTTGCAAATTGTGCCAATAAAACGTGTAAGAAACATGATTCTTGCACAAGGGTTGGAACATGATTTTGGGACAAAGCAATGAACACGGCGGTGTACATCAAAAATCGATGTCCAACTAAGGCTCTTGATTCCAAGCCCCTCAAGAAGCATGGAGTGGTAGGAAACTGATGTGTCTCATTTGACAGTCTCTGGTTGTAAAGCCTTTGCACATGTCCCTGATGAAAAAAAGGACCAAATTAGAGTCCAAGTCCACGCATTGTGTGTTTTTAGGATATTATGCAAGCATAAAGACATATCACTTGATGTGTCTAGAAACCAAGAGAATCATCAAAAGTAGAGATGTCATGTTCATTAAAAGGTCAAAATAAATAGGTGGTGTGCTCCATCCCAAGAAAGTAGAAATTGTAATTGTGGATGAAATTGTAAACAAAGTAGTTGAAGGAGAAGAACCGTTGACCTTTAGTCAGGATACACCTTTGGATGAAACAACAATGGAAGGTGTGCAAAGTGATCCACGCCAAATTCTTCATCGGAAGAAAAATTTGTTGTTTCGAATGATAACCCATCTAATGAACCTTCACAACATGTGCCAAGGGAAAGACCTCAAAGGCAATGAAGGGAATGGCCTTGGGATTAGTGGATTGCTACCAAGGAGGTGGAGCATGCCACTATTGCATTTTTGGAAAAACCCCAAAATATTGAAGAAACATTGACATGTGAAAATTCCAAGGAGTGGGAATGCGCAATGTAAGAAGAATATAATTCTCTCATGGAAAACAACACGTGGACTTTGGTACCACTTCTTGTTGGTAGGAAACCAGTTTCTTGCAAATGGGTGTTCAAAATCAAACAAGGCGTGAATGGGGAAGTGGAACCTTACAAGGTTAGATTAATGGCAAGAGGTTTTACCCAAACCTACGAAGTGGATTACAACAAAACTTTTGCACTCGTCACAAAGCTTACATCTATTTGTTATATTTTTGCATTAGCAGCCTTGGAAGACATGGAGATCCATCAAATGGATGTGAAAACGACATTTCTCAATGACGAGCTTGAAAAGGAAATTTACATGCAGCAACCTCAAAGGTTTGTGTACCAAGGAGGTGAACATCTTGTGTGTAAACTTCTATCATGCCCGTATGCACGGCCTCATACATGATGGCCGGTTACGGGCATGCCAGTCATATCTTTAAGAGTTAATGTACGGTTGTAAGGTTAATGTACGTTCTTAAGTGATTGTACGCTATTAGGTGTTTAAGGTTTCAACTTTTTGGTGGTTGTATAAAAGGGCCAAGCCCTTCCCTTCTCCTTTAGTTTTTCTAGAATTCCTTGTATGAAAGTTGCCTCCATAGTCTACTTGGATTTTCTAGATGCTCACGGTGGTTACTTCACGGCCACCGTTTACATACATGTTCATTCCTTCTTTGCAATTCAATTCAATACATGAGAATTTCATCTCAGCCTCCCTTATGCATTGTATATATATGTGTGTGCATGCATCTCTTTTTAATTAATTAGTTTCTATCTTTAATTGGTTTTAGTCTGTTTATTTAGTAGAGTTTCCTACAGATTCACACCTTTACGACACTATATGTCACGACACTACATGTCACGACACTTCAGAAGTCCTTGTATGGTTTGAAATAATCTCCAAGGGCATGGAATCAAAAGTTAGATACATTTTTCAAAAGCGTTGAATTAATGAAGAGTGAAGCTGATCCTAGTGTGTATATAACACAAGTGGGAGATGTGAAGTTTTTCATTGTGGTCTATGTGGATGACTTCATTTTGGTGTGCAATGATTAAAACAAACTTTTGCACACAAAAAAAAAGCTCAGTCAAAAGTTTGAAATGAAGGACCTTGGGGAGTTGCATTTCTTTTTGGGGATGGAGGTGGAAAGGAATCATGATGAACAACTCCTACACATCAACCAAATCAAATACCTCAAGGAAGTATTGAAGTGTTTTTGAATGGAGGAATGTAAGCCCATTGGAGTTCCATTCGATCCCAAAGTGAAATTACAAAGGAATGTTAATGGAAATGATGAATCAAAGGGATTTCCATATCAACAAGTGGTTGGGTCCTTGATGTATGCCATGTTGTGCACACGACTCAACTTGGCATACCCAATAAATGTGTTGAGTCAACACTTGGCCAATCCTAGCATGGAACATTGGATGGCCGTCAAATGAATCTTTCGATATTTGCAAGGTACGTTGCAAATGAAATTATAATTCGATGCAACACCATCCAAGGAAGTGTTTGGATATTGTGATGCAATTTGGGGTGGTGATCTTGAAAATAGGAAGTCCACCACAAGGTTTGTTTTCATGATTGGAGGTGGAGCCATTTCTTGGAGTAGCAAACGACAACCTACAATAACATTGTCCACCACGGAGGTGGAATACATGGTGAACACGCAAGCCACAAAATAAGCCATATGGATAACAAAATTGATGATGGATTTAGGATACATGGAGGAGAAGAAAGTGATGGTGATTCGATGTGACAATCAAGGTGCGATATCATTGACCAAAAATCCCACTCACCATGCATGAACTAAACACATTGATGTACAACATCATTTTGCTCAAGAACAAGTTGAAAATGGAGAAGTTTGATTTGAATATTGTCCAACGGAACACATGGTGGCGGATGTTGTTACTAAAACATTATCCAAAAAATGACATCATAAGTTAATAAACATGTTCGGATTATAAATCTCATAAAGTGGGAATGTTAGAAATATTATTTGATTCTAATCCCCAAAGTTGGTGAATGTGATTTAGATTCATCAAAATGATGAATAATATTATCATCCTTGTAGTAATTAGGTTGAATAGTGGCGACTAGGGTTTAGAAGTGGAAACTACTTAGGGCTTGGCAACGGCTAGGGTTAGGGCTTGGTGACATCTAGGGTTAGGGTTTGGTGGCGGCTAAGGTTAGGCAGTGGCTAGGTTAGGGTTAAGTGGCGACTACTTTAGGGTTAGGAGATAATATATAGTGGAGTGGTTTTGAGTAGTCTTTCATTATCTCCTTTCATGGTTTTGAATGCACATAAAACCTTCAATCCTTGTTAGATGTTGCAAGCCATAGTTTTGTGATTATAACATTTGAAGCATAAAACCTTTGTGTTTTTGTTAGTTAATATAATTGTTTCATTTCATGAACCTTGAGTGTTTCATTTCTTGCTTATTTTCGAGTTGTTTCCAATACATGAAACCTAGGATTTTGACATTTGGAACTTGTACCTAAAGAACCTAGACTTCTATGTGAAGTCCAAATTTTTCCAAATGTATTTGTTCCTATTGAAGAGAAATTTGTGGTCTTGGATCAAATTTAAAATATATTGATTTCTTCTTTTGTCTTTGATGTTGTTACTACTGTTTTTTCAATAATTTTGCTACATTAATATTGCCTCTCATCATAATATCCTCTTGTTTTCTCTACTTATTGAATAGAGTTTCCTTATCCTCATCATCATCAAACTAGGACATCAAAATTATTCTTCTAGTTGTCTTGGTCTTTGGTTGTTTATCATTTTTGGAAAAATGTGTGTAGGGTTCAAAGGTTTTTTTTTTCAATAAACCTTTCCCTCAAAGTCTCCCTTCTTCTCATGTCTACTTCTTGTTCTCCTATGAATCTACTCCTTCTAGTCAAAACCACTTTTGAATCAATAATCTACTAGTGACTTTGTTAGTAGACTTTGCTTGTCCATTTCCCTTTGGATAATATGTAATTGAACTAACATGTTTTACGAGAAAGTGTTATATCATATGTTTTATTACATCATTAATGAAATGTACTCCTTCATATGTAATTATGGTCAAAGGACATCCAAATTTGGTTAGAATATACCCATATAGGAATTTACATGTAAATATTGTAGTATTAGTTTTGAGTACCTTGTTTCTACCCACTTAGTTGCATAATTTGTAGCTATTATTATATATATGTTCCATGTTAATCTTCCTATTTGTTTAATTGGACTTATAAAATCTAGACCTCACTTCATAAAAGGTTCCTTTGGAAGTGTTGTCACCAACTTGGTTAAACTTTTTGTTTTTAGTCCTCTAATTTTTTGATAGCTATTACAACTTCTGCAAAACTCATGAATGTCCATAAATAGACACTACTAGGAAATGCGTCTTATTCATTTTAGGTTTCACTAGATTTTGAGTGGATTTGTACATTTTTACCTAGTGAAATTGTTCAACCCCCTAGTGAATGGGGACCAGTTGCTATGGACAAGGTTACTCTAAAGTGAAATACAAATTTACCAAACCATTCATTTACCAGTTAATTAATTAACCAATATGGAAATCAATTAAATTTTAATTATTTAATATATAATATTATTGATAATTTCATCATTTTTAAAGCCTATTATTTATTGACATGTGTCACTAACTACGCTAGGTTAAAAACCTAGCCTAGGTAGGTAGGTAGGTAGGCCACATAATCAACCTATGCACCTATTTTAGGAATTCAATAAAAAAATATTCGATCAACATACCATTGTTGATCACACATAACACCACCCATGAGGTTTGATCCCTTAAAATTTAGAATGCAGGCAAACAACTTTACCATCAAACCACCCCACTTGTTGTAATAATATGTTACATTACATTCTATTTATCAAATATTTCATTTTAAACATTATAAAAACATAAACTTTGAAAATTCATATGTTATTGAGATTTTCTTCAAATGAAATGATTCGAGTTTACTTTTTTTTTAAATTCAATAATGTACATAATTACATTTATTTCGTTTTGAAAGTTTAAAATAATAGGCTATTAATAGGTCACTAACTAAAGTTGAATATCATTATTCAATAAAATTTCAATGGCCATTCTTTTGAAAAGAAAAGTTTTATAAATGGATTATTTTTTTGTTAATATAATAATACTACCTATGTTAAGCTACTTTTAATCATTATATGACTATTTTTCATTAATTTAAATTATTTCACATTACATTATTTACGACTATTTATGACTATTGTCAATTACTTTTGGTTATTTTTAGTTATTTCACCCTAGGCTACTTTTAGTTATTCTAAGTTACTTTTGGTTATTTTACCTTATTTCACCTTAGGCTATTTTCGGCTATTGTAAGTTTAGATTATTTGCAACTATTATAAATTACTTTTGGCTATTGAAAGCTATTTCACCTTATGTTATTATTGACAATTCTAGGTTATTATAGGTTATTTCACCTTAAATTATTTTTGTTTATTATAAATTATTTTACCCTAGATTATTTTTGGCAATCTTAAGTAATTTTAATATATGGCTATTAGTTGTTATTTTATTAGTGTTATTCGTACCTACTTTATTTGTGTCTATTAATGTTTTTTAATGGTTATCTATTAATGGCTATTGGTGACTATTTTATTAATGGGTATTGGTGACTATTCTATTAATGGGTATTGGTGACTATTCTATTAATGGGTATTGGTGACTATTCTATTAATGGGTATTGGTGACTATTCTATTAATGGGTATTTGTGACTATTCTATTAATGGCTATTGGTGACTATTCTATTAATGGGTATTTGTGACTATTCTATTAATGGCTATTTGTGGTTATTCTATAGATGACTTTTGGTGATTATTCTATTAATTATTGTTAGTGAGTACTCTATTAATGATTATTGATGGATATTCTATTGGTGGATATTGGTGTTTATTAATGGTTATTGGTGGGTATTATATTGGTGGATATTAGTAATTATTAATTGGTATTATATTAGTGGATATTGGTGGTTATTATATTAATGGCTATTAGTGATTATTCCATTATAAACCATTAGTGGTTATTTTATTAGTGGTTATTGATGGCTATTTTATTAATGGTTATTACTAGTTATTGTATTATAAATTATTGTTGGTTATTATATGTTATATTATAACTATTGGTGATTATTGTATTATAAATTATTTTTTTATATTTTATGTTATAATATCATGGGCTATTGCTAATTATTATATTGTAAGGTATTTAAAATTATTTTTCATAGGTTATTATTTTTTATTATAAATTATTTTTACCTTAGGTCATTATATTTTGTTTTAGATTATTTTAAGCTATTATACTTAGGATAAAATAATTTATAATAACATAAAATATAATGACCTTGAATAATTTAAAATATAACTTGAAATAACATATATTAATTTAAGATAAAATAACCTAAGTTATAGCCTAAAATTAATTGAATAATTTAATTTAAAATAACTTAAAAACTTATAATAAACTAGTTAAGATACCTTAAGGTAAAATAATATATAATAATTTAGGGTACAATAATTTATAATAGCCTACAATAACATAAAATATAAGTTAAAATAACTAAAGTAGTTTAAAATAATATAGGGTATATCATAAAGTTGCATAGATTAAAAAAAATTAAAACATAAAAATAAAGCTATATACTATAGTAAATTGTAATAATGAATTATGTTAACTAGTTTTGAAACATGATGTTTACATAGTGATATTATAATGAAATAACTTTCAACAGGGTGAAATCAATAAAATGCAATGAAGTTATTTCACTTTTAAGGTCCCATAATGATTTAAGCTAATAAATTGCACCCCAATTTGGTAGTAGTGAGAATTGGCCACCAATATCCTACATCCAAAATTTTATTTGTAGTAATATTTGCAACAAAATGTCCTCTTGCCACTCCATGTAACTCTTTCAGAACAATCTATGCTTTTAAAATGGTCAAATATGTACACATTCTATTGTCTTGTCCCACTTTGTACATTATCCCCTCTTTCAGAGTAAAGGGTTCTTCCTTTTTGGCTAATTTTTGTTTTTGGGTTAAGTTTAAAGTTTTTGGCATCTAATTTATCTCTAGGTAGCTTCTTGCATCCATACAGGTTCTACATAAAATAATGATGCATCCATAATATGATATGGGATTCCCAATGGTTTTGAACTATCTAGTAATTTGGATAAAACATTAGCAACTACATGTGTTATACCAAGCTTGTAAACTATTGTGAATTCATATTCCAAAAATAACAACCATTTAGTTATCCTTCCAAACACATGTGATTTGTTGACCAAGTATACTGGAGCCATGTGGTCTACATACAAGACAAATTTATTTCCCAACAAAAATTGCATGAACCTATGAAAAGCATAAGCCATTGCTAAGGTTTTTTTTATCTATAGTAGTATAATTCTACTATGTTTTATTTAGCAGTCTAGAGGCATATACTATAGGTTGGTCATACTTACTAGTTGGGTTTTGTGCCAACATTGCACCTATTGCCAATAATGATGCATATGTGTGCACATTAAACTCTAACTACCAATTTGGAGGTACCAGAATTGGTGCTTCCATGTATTTTTATTTAATTTGATCCTAAACTTCTTGACACTATGTGGTCCAAATAAAAGGTTATGTTTTCTTCATCAACTTTGTGATTAGTGCCATGATAAAAGCAAAGTTCTTGACGAAACATCTATAAAACTTAGCCATACCATTAAAAACCTAAATTTGTTGTGGACTTGTAGGTACTGGCATATTTATTATTGCTTGAACATTGTTAAGGTGTGGTATTTTTCCTTGCTTGGAAACTATGAACCCTAAAATTGGTCCTACAAATACCATAAAAACACATTTATATGGATTAAGACTGATTCTATATTCTTTAAATTTTGAAAGCAACATTTGAGCTTCATCAAATCACTCTCCATATCACTATAGACTGTGAAGTCATTTTTAAATATTTTCATGAATTGGTTTAAATATTCTTTGAAAGCTTTGCTAATTGCTATTTAGAAAGTTGGTGGCCCATTTTTAACACTAAATGAAATTAATATCTAAACAAAAGCTCCCCAATCTATTACAAAAGTTGTTTATATCTATCCTCGTGGGCTATAAAAATCTGATGGTATTCTAAGTATCCATCTAAAAATGAATAGGCTTCATATTTTGTTACAGTGTTCAATACCTCATCAAAAAATGGCAAAGGATAAGGATCTTTTTTGGTTGCTTTATTCATCTTCTTGAAATCCACACAATTTCTCAAATTTCCATTTTTTTTAAGCACTACCGCTATAGGTGATAACCATGTAACCTCCTCTACTAGTTGAATGAATCCTCCTCCGAATAGTTTGTCAATATCATGTTTGATAGGTGCAACATAGTTAGAGTTCAATTTGTTCTTTGCTTGATGTGCTAGCGGTATTGAAGTGTCTAATTCAATTATGTGTTGAGCCAATTTTGGAGGTAAATCCTTATAAGTCCAAGCAAACACATCTTTGAACTCCTTGAGTAACATTTGAAGCTCTTCAGTTTTCTCCTTTATCAATTGTGCATTAACTTTGATGTATTATGGATTTGGCTATGTGTTAAGATTCAACTTAATAAGTTGTTGTTCTTTTGTCAAAATCCAACCTGTTATTTAAAGATTTTATACTTGTATTTTGGTCAATGTTTCATCCACTTCAATATTAGTTTGGCTATGATGATAATAGGTTTAAAAATAAACCTTATCTTCCAATGATATATTTAGTTTGATATAAAAGTCTTCTGGTTTTGAAAGTAACATTTTTTTTACTATTTGATTTTATGCCCTTTGCTCTAGGTCAGATTCTTCACTGATTTTGATTTTTAACACTCCAACACTTAGCAATGAAATTGTTTCATTTGAAATAGTAATTGTGTTAATTGAAAACAACTATGGTTATGTCTCAAAGATCAAATCTTCCTTTTCATTTGTTAGCCCTTCTAACAAATCATAACAAATAAGTACTTGGGGCCTTTTGGTTTTCACTCCCAATTTCTTGTTAATTGATTTTTTTTTAATGTTCCATTACCTTGAATAGTAATGACATTGTTGTTCCAATCATGTGTAACCTTTGCATCTCTTAACCAAAGTCTTCCCAGTAACATGGAATAGCTAGAATCTATCACATTGTTTTGCAAAACAATAAATGTGCCTACATATGGTATACCATGTATATGAATCTTCAAATTTCTAATGATTCCTAAAGGCCTAGTCATACTCATATTTGTCATTTTGAGGTCTTAGTTTGGGTAACCTAATTTTGTTTTGAGGTTTTTTGTTATGATGTTTACACTTGTTCCTCCATTTAACAAAACATCTTCAACAATGTTCTTCCCAACTTGTACTTGGATAATTGCTATCTGATTATCTACCTTTATAGCTTATAGTGTATATTTCAGAACGTGTTTCAACCACTATGGCTACATTAGGCTCTAATATCACTTTAGTAGTTATATTGGGTTTTTTTAGCTTTAATTTTTGTCACATATTTTTTTGAAATTTGGTGTTATCGTTAGCATTGACCTAACTTTAAAGTATAAGTGGTTTTTAGCATTTGTCTACTTATATCTTGGAATATTTGTTCCATAGACATAACTATATTATTAGGAATAACAAACAAACTTTGTGATACAATTTGTTTTGTGGACACCTCAACCTCTGGTAATCATGCCCAACTTGTACTCCATTGTGCTTTCTCCTTTTGATTCAAATTTTCTAGTGGGTCTTCTACTTGCATCTTGTATATAGTCTTGACAAAAGATTGTTGTAGTTTTTGCTCATCTTTCCAACTAGTAGTAGACTTCTTATTTGGGTTTTTGTCCTTGAACACATGTTCTTCAATGACCTTGCTCTTGGTGATAGCCATGTTGACATCCACTATATGAATTGAAGGATTTACAACCTTAGGCTCTACCGTTGTTTATTTTTCTTTAGTCTTCACTCCTTTGTTTTTAAACGTATTCTACATGTCATTATACTTAGGATAATCTATGATTTATGTCCAGTGTCACAAGTATGACATGAATACCTCATAGGTCTCTATACTTTGATATGTTGAGTGGTAACTTCAAATACTATAAGAACAAAGTCTTCCTTTCTTTCGACTCGACAAGTTTCAACATTATGATTTGTCTTATGATAGTTTGTATAATACATTCTTGTTTTCTTTGTAAAATGTTTAAGGTTTTTGAGCTAATATTGTTTTACTACTTTGTGGTATTAACAAATTGTTGATACCCTCTACTTTAGAAATTCCTTTATAAACCAAAGTTATTTCCTTATGTTGTTGTAGGGTTTGTCTCTTCATGTTTGTTGTTGCTACACACAAATATGGTTGTAATCTAGATCTGAAAATAGTAGTTAGGAAACTATTTGTTGTCCCATGTTGAAGACTATTGGCCAACTTCAATAATCTCTCATAATAGACTTCCACTCTTTCATTCTTCTCCTACTTCATGTTTTTCAACTACACGTAAACTTGCTCACCATTTTGAACTTTTTCATACCTTTTATAAAAAGCTAATTGCAATTTTGCAAAAATATAATTTGGGTAATCTCCCATGTAATTGTTACACCGGTCAAACACAATATTTCTGAAGGTAAAACTAAATAGATTAATTTTTTTGTCATTTTCTATTTCACCATTTGTTTTAATGGCAACCTTAAAAACATTGACATGAACATATGGGTTGATATCTTTCACATACTCAAGGTAGTTAAGTGGTCAACAATAAGGCATGTTTGGTGGTAATGGTGGCATGCCTAGATTCACCATTGGTAATCCAAAATATCTTGGAAGTCCTAGTGGGTCTAATCCACCTTTTCCTAAATTTGATGGTTATCGAACAAAAAAATTGTTCACATTTTTGGGCATCTCTACATGCACACTCACAAGTTCTGTTCCCCTTGGAATCTATGGTCTTGACCTTATACCACAACAATATGGATTGGTGTTGTTACAAATGGAACTTCAATAACTATAATCATAGATTGAGGCATTGCCACGTAATATAATGGTATAGATTTTATTGGTTCCATTTTGAAATTAGAAGTTCCTACATAGGTAACTCCAACATTGTTGTAATGTAATAGACTTGGTGTAGGAACTATAGAAATAAGTACTACATGTGCCACAATGACGCACTCCTAAGTCCCAAGTTAGACCTAAGATGGGCCTTGGTTTCTAAAACAACGGAATTGTGGGGACTTGAGGGCACGCTCCCAACTCTCAGCACTAAAAGGGGTAGAGGGGCGTACTGAAGCTCCAGGATAGGACTAGGAAGAGGGACAAGCTTTAGTTACTTACTCGGACCTGCATCAAACCAACCAACAAGTTGGTTAGTTCAACTTCTTGAGCACCTTTAGTGCTACGACAAGCCATGGGCGACTCTGGACTCACAAGATTCATCATGGCCTAGACTTAGGGGAAGCCACCACCTTCCCCCATATAGTATTCTTTACGTTACTCCACGGCACCTACATTCGAATGGCTTTTTATCCCGGGATTCCCAAGGAGGAGTCCCGAAACTGTCCCGGTTTGGACTCCCGGGACTTTGTGAGTTCATAACTCTTTGCCCAGACCTCTGATTGGGATGAGGTCTAAAGAAAATTTGTAGCTCTCCTTGAGAGCTTTCCAACGGTGTGTTGCACTTCACCTGCACACACCAGGGTCGGGTCGATTTTTGACTTTTAGTGGTCGGGAGTCAAACTGGCAGTTTGACTCCCGACCCTTCTTTTTGTCATAACTTGTGCTTCAAATGTCCAAATGGTTCATGCGAGGCCATTTTCGACATTTACACTTTGATAGTTTTTCAATGATATGAAGAACGCCTCAAGGCGAGGTGTTTTGACCCCTATAATCGAGCTCTGAAGTTTTGGGAGTGTGAGTGTCATCCTCACACTCTTCCAAAAGTGGGGTTGCGACATGGAGCCATTTCTTGTAGTAACAAACGACAACCCACAATCGCTCTATTAATGACAGAAGTCGAATACATGATAAATACACAAGGTACCAAGGAAACCATATGGATGACAAAGCTCATGAAGGAATTAGGGTACATGAAAAAGAAGAAGGCAATGGTGATTTGATGTGACAACCAAGGTGTAATATCATTGACGAAGAATCCCACACAACATGCTCGAACAAAGCACATTGATGTGCAACATCATTTTGTTCGAAAATGAGTTGAAAATGGCGAAGTTACTCTTGAATATTGTTCAACAAAAGACATGGGGCGTATGTGCTAACAAAGGCATTACCAAAATAACGATATAACAAATTGATAAGCATGTTCGGATTAAAAACTTCATAGAATGGGAGTGTTAGAAATACTATTTGTTTCTAATTCCCGATGGTGATGAATGTGTTAAACATTCATCAAAAGGATGAATAGTATTTTCATCCTTGTAGTAGTTAGGTTAGGTTGAATAGTGGTGGCTAAGGTTTAGAAGTGAAAATTACTTAGGGCTTGGCGGCAGCTAGGGTTAGGGTTTGGCGGTGACTAGGGTTAGGGTTTGGTGGCGGCTAGGGTTAGGCAGCGACTAGGTTAGGGTTAAGTGGCAACTACTTTAAGGTTAGGAGATAGTATATAGTGGAGTGTTTTTGAGTGGTCTTTCATTCTGTCCTTTCATGGTTTTGAGTGCACACAGAACCTTCAAGCTTTGTAGTTATTACAAGTCATAGTTTGCATTTTGAAGCATATAACCTTTGTAATATTTTAGTTAGTTAATACAATTGTTCCATTTCATGAACCTTGAATGTTTCATTTCTTGCTTGATTTCAAGTTGTTTCCAAGAATGACATGGGTTACTAAATATGTACAAAAGTTTGGAATGAAAATGCACATATTATGTTATGAGTGGAAACCAAACTAGTGCTATAAATGGCATCTATTATGTTAGTTAGCTCAAAAAGGCATTCCTTTGCATGTGTTCATGTTCAATAGTTCACAATGTCCAAATATTTTATTTAAACAATTAATGTTGATGTACATGTTCCAATGATGAATAGCCAACAATATATTACGTAATGTAGATCATTATACTTAGGTAGCTTGGGTTGAATTTTCCACTAGTTAATTCCACCTTAGCTTGTGAAAATGCTAACAACAATAAAAATTTTGGTGCACTTTCCACCCAAGTGAACAACTAGTGGGTTCAATACCCATTAATAATCCACTATGCATGCAACTGGGTGGAAGTTTGGTGGAAATGGTCCACCAAACTTTGAGTTGACAAGCTCCTTTCCACTTGGATGAGTTTGCATGGAATTGCATAGTGGTTTGGGGATAGGTTCTATAGTAGTGATTGTTCCTCTTTTCCTTCTTATATACATTGATGTATTTAGTTAATTGTAGACTAAATTGTTAATTTTGGACATTTCTAACTTGGTGGTTACAATCAAGTTTTCTATTGAGTTTGAAACGAAACATTAGAAACATCTATTGGTTGGATCATCTAGTGAGACAAAACATTATTAGTATCTATTATTGCATCATATGGTGACCTTTAAATCAAAGTTTCATTCCAAATTTCCAAATTTCCAATTTCCAAGTGGTCATTTGATAATTTTTGACTTTTTCAAAAGTTCAAAATTAACAAAATACATTTTGTGAGTTCTTTCAACATTAAAAAAAATTGAGGACCGTTTAAACATCCACTAACCATTATATTCATTAATACTTCCAAAATTCAAAAACTAACTACTTGTTTTGCCAACTACTGGTTTTGTAAATTATCGATTAACTAATTATTTATTGACATGTCACTTAATGTGTTATTGTGTCACTTGTTAGGTTCTATAATCACTTGTGAGGGTAAATCATTTGTTACAAAAACCTAGGTAACAAAAACCCTATGTGTACATAATTTTGATAAATTATCTTGGATCTTTGTCTTGACATTATCAATGGAATAAAAACCTTATGTGTGTAAATTTAAATTAATTGTTTTGGATTTTTGTCTTAACATTATCGATGGTATCAAAACCCTACATGTACACAATTTAATTAATTATTTAAATCAATTATTTAAAATATTTGCCTTGACATTATTGATGGTATCAAAAACTTATGTGTACAAAATTTAAATGAATTATTTAGGATATTTTCCTTGACATTATTGATGGTATCAAAACCCTATGTACACAAAATTTTGTTAGAAATACTATTCGTTTTTAATTCCCAATGAAGATGAATGTGTTAAACATTCATCAAAAGGATGAATATTATTCTCATCCTTGTAGTAGTTATGTTAGGTTGAATAGTGGTGGCTAGGGTTTAGAAGTGAAAATTACTTAGGGCTTGGTGGCAGCTAGGGTTAGGGTTTGGTGGCGGCTAGGGTTAGGGCTTGGTGGCGGCTAGGGTTAAGGTTTAGTGGCGGCTACTTTAGGGTTTGGAGATAGTATATAGTGGAGTGTTATTGAGTGGTTTTTCATTCTCTCCTTTCATGATTTTGAGTGCACATAAAATCTTCAAGCCTTGTTAGTTGTTACAAGTCATAGTTTGCATTGTAGATGTTGAAGCATATAACCTTTGTAATCTTTTAATTAGTTAATACAATTGTTTCATTTCTTGCTTGATTTCAAGTTGTTTCCAATAAATTTAAATCAATCATTTAAGATCTTCACCTTGACATTATCAATGGTATCAAAACCGTATGTGTACAAAATTTAGATCAATTGTCTCAAGGATCTTGGTCTTGACATAATGGTATCAAAACCCTATGTATGTATAGAATTTAGATCAATTGTTTTGGTTCTTCATCTTGACAATATTATCAATGGTGTCAAAACATTATACCTTAGAAATTTGATTAAGGTGTTTTCAATATTGGTATTGACATTGTTAATGGTACATCAATAGAGCTTTTTGTCTCATTTGAGCTTGGGTGAGCTAGTAGTAGATGCCTTGGATATAAATTCCACAAGTATCCATATGTTCTAGATTTGAGATTCTAGAATTTATAAAATAAACATGTGCTAAATTTAACCTAAATGTAAAATGAATTTCCCTTTTGTTCAAACCTAACATGGCAAAACCTTGAACTTCAATTGCACCCTTGAATAAATATCCAAGATATGTGTATTTCTCTTAATTACATTCAACAAATTATTGGTAGGCTACAATGTGGCCATTCTGATTGGTGTTAAATTGTTTACAGTGGTATTAATGGCACATAGGAACTACAATTAGAAAATGTAAGGTGCCTAGTTAATGTATGTAATATAGGGTGCCATTTGACCAATGGTGTTTTTTTGTTAGTCCAACTTGATTGAATGCCCATTTTACTAATGTTAAACATGTCATTAAAGTTGACTAGTCGAAAATTACAATGTCCATTCAAACATTGTGCCTTTAGTCAAAAGGGTCATTCCTTTTAGTCAAAATGGACAAACTAGTTCGCTTGAACATCTTAAAAAACCATGATTTGTAATAGTGCATGCAATATAATGCGCTTTTATAACTAGCTATGAAGAGAGACCATTACATCATTTAACATGGCAATAACTCCTCATTTAACGAATTGAATGACATCGCCACAACACTTATAACTTTTTTGCACGACCCACCCCCGTCCTACTAAATCAATTAAACCCCATTTTTGCCTACTTTTTATTTTATTTCATCCTTGTGTTTTGGTTTCTTTGCATGTGTAACAGAGGTAAGGTGTTAGGATGAAATATCAAACTAGTCTTGATACTAGCTGGTATCAAAGTAAAAAAATCACAACTATTGTTCCAACCAAGGATTACACCAATAGTCAAGTTATTTACATTGTTGTATGACATATAAACATATAATAGTTTAGCTTAATTTAGTGGAAAAAATGAAACAAAATTATGTTTGCCAAAATTGACAAGTTGTAGTTTTGCAACAACAAACTTTGATTTATGGATGTGTAAAGGTGCACATGATATATTTGCTATTATTATTAATTTTGTGGGATTTGATTGACAATCTAAATGAGTTATTGTTGGTTTGTTTGAGGTTATAAAAATAACTAGTCAAACCTTGGTTAATAAGTGACAAAATTGTTTGATTAGTATGGGTTGAAAAGAAAAATCATTACATATGTCAAAAATGAAGGGTCAAATTTGGATATTACAACAACTATTTTGAAATTTATTGTAAAATGTGGTCCTAATTTTGGATGAGAATTTTCAAGGTACTTGTTTTAGCCATGTTTTTGCTAAGGCACGTCAATATGCAATACTAATGAAAAGGTTTGTAAAAATTTCAGATTTGTTTCCATCAAGTCTACCCAATTAAATTTGTATAAACATACAACATGGGCTAAAAGATTTGGGAAAGGCAAACATGAATGGAACAAGGCTTGTTCAAATTCCAAACTTCACCTAAGGAAATTGAATATTTTAGTGAAGACAAGGAAGGTGAATTTTTAATTATATTTCACAAGCTAGTTTTTAGTTGTTTTGTTTTATTAAATCTTGTTAGTTACATATACTAACATAACATGATTAAATGTTTTTGTAGGTTTGTTATCAAAATCATTATGTTCTAAGAGGCTCTGCAATTCAAAGATGTTATTATTCTTTGTTACAAACACACAATACTATTATAATTAGTGGAAGAATGCCACCTTTTTTTATATAGCACATTTCTAAAATAATTGTGGGTTTTTTTTTCCCTATTGTTATTTCTTGTGTTTTGAACCAATTTGATAGTCACTAGTTATTTTCTACTGTTACTATTTTTTAAAATTCAAGGAAGAAGTTACAAATCCAAGCCCAAGTCAATTTGATTGATCATGATTAGGGGTTGTTCTTGGTTGTCTTTTTTTGCTTCCAACATCAAAAGAGAAGTTTGTGGTGTTTAAAAATCTTTCCTTTCTTTTTACAAAAGATTTTGTAAAAAAATGTTCACAACATGTTGTCTTTGATGCTAGACCCTAGATTTAAAAACCTTTCTTTAATATTTTCTTTTATTGGTTATGGGGAAGGTGTGAATATTGTTGAGGAATATACAATCTTTATATTGTATGCTTCTAAAGTGCTATCATCATTTGCATCCAATGACATAATTTGAAGTTGCATGTGCAAAGCAAACACTTGATAAATTTGGATATTTTTGAACAAATAATTAGTGAAAGAACTTGTCACCAAGGAATTATTCATTTAAAAACACTATCAAGTGGATCCCAAAGAAATCAAATGTCTTCTTCAATGCTATGGAAAACATGAAGCTATGTTTCCTATTGTTGGTTAAATGTCTTCTTCAATGCTATGGAAAACATGAAGCTATGTTTCCAATTGTTGGTTTTTTGGCTCATCAAATTTTAAGCATTGTAAAATTGCAAATTAATATTATTATTTTTTTCAATTAAGGGGCATAGTTACAAACTTAAGGAGATGTCACTTACAACCATATAATTTAGAAAAAATGATTTTTATTAACAAAAATTGGTCAATTGATCCTAGAGATGGTTGTAAACCACCTTTCAATTTGGTGGAGTTAATTGAGAAGGGTTTAGATTTCGAAAAGAGTTAAAAGAGTTAGAAGGTTCATTTGAACATGATGAAATTGTGAGCATATAATATCTTGGAAGATTTTTTTAATTTTTTATTTAAAAAAAACACAAGTCTGAAAGAAGCTAACTTTTGAAAACTAGTATGTGAAAACCACCTTTGAATATACACGGATTTAAAATGTGTGACACCTTGGCACTTTGAAACCCATGTGAAAATATTTTTCTCAAAATTTTGAAACCCAGCAGAATCCAAGAGACAACCTAATTCCACCATGAATACTAGCTCGTGGATTTTTCTTAACAATTGCAATCTTTCTTCCCATTTTTCCAAATTCTTTTCCTGCAGGGAGAAGCATCAGACTATGTCACAGTGACATTCCAGAAGCCCACTGGTGCTGCTGTCACAGACTGGATTGGAGTAATCTCGCCAGCTAACTTCAAGTAATTTTTCTGGATCCTGATACAGGATGCAGTCCTCCTGGTTATATTTTCAGATTATAAATACGTAGTATGAAAATTAAAGGGGGAGCAAGCAAATTTAGCAGCTGCAATGGTAGAGATTGAATAAGTTACTTGTTTCCATGGTTGACTTGAATTGCAGATGGAATTCACATTTTGAGTACTGATTAACGCATGGTTCAAATTTGTTATTTGGAAATTCAAGTGCATCAAAGTGTACCAAAGACTTGAATCCAATGGACAGTGCCCCACTGTTGTGCTCATCTCCCATAAGGCAAAAACTCTCATCTTCTTGAGATAACTTTTCTTACCTCCTTGCTATATTGATGTGTTGTGGGCTGTGCATTTTCTGTGGTAGTGGCATCTAGTAAAGTCTATGTTCTTCCAAAAAAAAGTTTATTTGGGTATGATCACTATTTCCAAATTTTTGATGCAGAGATATTCATCACTGGACTCATTCAATATGAGACTGCATGTATATTGATGTTGTATTTCACTTGCAGTATAAGTATGCCAACTTCTCATCACTGGATTATGTACATGGAGGAGTTGGATCAGTCACATTCCAGTTGGTTAAGCAGCATCAAGATTTTTCTTTTGGGGTTTTTTCTGGTGATATTTTGAATGTAAGTTCACTCATGCATTCAAATGCCCCTGGCTAATTTTCCTTCTGATCCAGACATGTGTATGCCACTTGCTGATTCCTCTTTGTCAACCACCTAATTTCAAAAAAGGGCATGACTGTTGTGAAATGAAGTTATGGAGTCTGGGTTGGTGGGTGGACAGCTCACAGCTCCACACAGACCTACAAACATCTTTAATCTAGCAAATATGGTTCTCAAGCTTATGATATTGGTAACCAGCTCACTGATAACTCTGAAAAGACACATAAGGTAGTTTTTAATAAGAGGATTTCAAAATCTGCAGCCTGTGCTGGAGGCTGTTTCCAATACTGTCACTTTCTCCAACTTGAAAGCTCCTGTATTTCTCCAGTTGGCTACTGGATCTACATGGGATGAGGTACGTATGCCATGTATTTGAGCTTTCTTTGCTATAGTTTCTCAGGGAATGCCTCCATGATATACAAAACATATTTTGGTCCTTTTTCCTCCAATTACAAATTGTGTCTAAAATGGGTGTAAAAATACATGTCAAAAATGGCAATTCAGTGGTTGTAGCTCCAGACTCCCTTCTCTGGGGTCATGTTCAAGTCCTGTGATTGATTTTGAGAATGTGGGAGTTAAATGTTGCAGAATTCTGTAGCACTTTACTTATGTATTTAGTAGTAACTTCTGGAGGGGTTTAACAACTGCAGATTACTGTTACTTGGACAAGTGAGTGTGCAAAGGAAGCTGCAGTGCCCCTAGTGAAATGGGGATCTGACAATGAGAATAATTCTTATTTTCCCCGTGCTATAACACTCTCTTATTCCCGCGAGGATATGTGTGGTAAGCCTCAAAACCTCAATCTCTGTCAGGCAAAAGTGTTACCAGTGATGCAATGTATGGATTTAGTGTTACGGGTTCAAGGTTTGCAGCTTGGTCCATTGGATTTGAGACATAAAAAGAGCAGTCAATTTCAAGGGGTACATATGAAACGTGTGGGACTCTTTTGGACAAAATAAACAAAGTTAACACCAACTAAGAAGCAATTCTGGAAGCTGTGACCTTGGTGTGTATATTAAAACTCACATGGGTGTAAATTGTGAGTGCAGGGGCTCCTGCAAGAACAGTGGGCTGGAGGGATCCAGGATATTTTCATACTGCATATCTCAAACATCTATGGCCAAGGACCAGGTAAACACTTTCTCTTTCATTGTATCTGTGACATATTTGTCCACTCATGACACCCCAGAATTGTCAGATGGTTCCAACAGTACTAAATGTGTAGTCTGTGAATGACCTCCGATATCGTTATATGGTGGAACATAAGTTGAAGAGTGGTGAGCATGTATGGGGCAAGAAAGGTTTTTTCACATCAGCCCCTAGCCCTGGTGAAGAGTCATTGCAGTGTGTTATCATTTTTGGTGATATGGGTAAGGTATGGTGGCATGCTGACACCTGCCCATCTGGCATCCTCTCTCCAGCTTTTTACTTGTCCATCAGTTTGAGTGCACCAGCTAAATAAAAAATGTAAAAGATGACCAGGTTTCAAAATACTAAATGTCTGACCCAGTTCACAAAAGAATAATCAGTGTATTTTATTGATTGCTCATGAAGAATGAACGAGATGGCTCGAATGAGTACAACCAATACCAACATGGAGTTCTTAATACAACTGATCAACTTGTCAAAGATGTTGCAAACTATGAGGTGGTTTTTCATATTGGAGATCTGAGCTATGCCAATGGCTACATCTCTGAATGGGACCAATTCACAGAGCAAGTAGGCACCATAGCATCAAATGTACCGTATATGTTTGCCAAGTGCCCTCTCTTTGGCCATCATCTTCAAAACAACCAGACAAATCTATATTAGTTTCAAGAATGATATGAACTAACAAGGAATGACACATTGTTTATCTTCAAAACTATGTCTATTTAGAGCTAACTATGCTTATTTTAAAAAGCTAATGATGTGGATGTGTGTATTGGTCTAAACATCTGTAAACCTGTGTGATTCATGGTATCAAGTTTCAGGTAAAATTCTCTTGTCCCAGTGATCTTTTACTAAATGCTCATGTGATGTGAAATATTTCGAGCCTTTTGGCAGTGGTAACCTGGAGCAAGACTTTCTGGGGACAGGATCCTTTTTTCAAAACCTTGATTCAGGGGGTGAGTGTGGAGTACCTGCACAGACCATATACAACATGCCAACCAAAAATAAGGCCAAATATTGGTGTGTTTTTCACAAAGATCAATGGCTTTGTTTCACTTTATCCCTCTTTGATTTCAGCATGAACACACAGTCAACCATCTGTCTCACATTCTTTGTGCTTGTTGCTGTCCTTCTGCTTGTTTGGTCAGGTATGGGATGGAATGGGGGATGTTCCATTTCTGTGTTGCTGACTCAGAAATGGACTGGAGGGAAGGCTCTGAGCAATGTATCTTTTTAGAGGAGTGTCTTGCTTCGGTTGACCGGCAGAGGCAGCCATGGTTGATCTTTATTGCACACTGTGTGCTTGGCTAATCCTCTGGAGACTACTATGGATAGGAAGGCACCTTTGCTGAACCAATGGCATGGGAGAGCTTGCAAAAGCTTTGGCAAAAATACGAAGTAAATTTTGCATTTTACGGCCACATGCATAACTATGAGCAAAGTTGCCCAGTATACAAAGTAATTCTCCACCCTCACTTTTGATTGTAACTGTAGTGACTGCTAAGTTTGACCATGAAATTTTCTGGCCCAAAATATATATTATCTCCTCACATTTTCTTGTACATGGATGCAGAGTCAATGCATAATGAAGGAAAGGGACCACTATTCTGGCACTTTCAATGCAACAATCCATATAGTGTGTGGGGGTGGAGGTGCTGACCTGTCCTCATTCACTCCTTTCACCTCATCTTGGAGTCTAGGAGGGATTATGACCATTGCTTCACAAAATTGACAGCTTTCAATTGCTCTTCATTGCTCTTTGAGTACAAAAAAAGCAGCAGCGGCAAAGTGTATGACCAATTTTGGATTACACGAAGCTACAGAGACATTTTGGGATGCAATGGAACTCTCACAAAAAACTGTCCAGATGCTATTCTTGCCTCGTAAGTTACCAAAAATTGCAAATATTCTTTTCATTATTCTCTGAGCAATTGAACTGTTCTGAAGATGGAGGATACTGGGATGTGATATGCATCTCTCCTTTCTGAAGAGTACATTCAGACTAGAAATAGTGTCCTGGGTTGCAGAACTCAAATGTATGGCATTGGTTGTAAGAAGTTTCAAGTAGCACCAAAAGTGCATGAAAGGAAGCCTCTCTGTAGAAGAAATGGGTGAAGTTTTTTGTTGAACAAAATGGTACATTTATGTTACATATGCAAGTATCTTTTGAGCATAAGTCAGTTTGGGTTATATGTACTTTGGGGCGTTCAGTCTCTTAATCTACACATCAATTTTGGTGATTTGCAAAAATTCAATGCATAAAGTCTTTGTGAAGGAGGCAAACACCCAAACAAGTATTCTGCCTTACCATGCATGTTTTCCTCTGTACACCCAATGAATAAACCCTGAACACTAATGATGTAGGGTCTGCACTCTGCATGAACATTATCTTGCAGGGCATCTGTATGTGGACTCTGGTGCTTTCTTATCCCCCCTATGCACAAATTTCATCATCAGTGTGGTAGAGTCGAGGAAGAAGCTGAGATGTACTAGAAACCATACAGTAAAAGGCATACTTGGAGCTCTGGATATTTCTGATCAAAACTTGCTGTAGGAATTTTCAGCCCCAGGATGAATGCTACAGTACAACTTTCAGAGCTGTATCTTCTGGAGAGGGAGTTTTTGAAGCTGTAGGTTGGCCTGGCATGGTGGCTTCATATCTGAAATAGGTTATACTTTGGTGGCAAAATAACATGACAACACAGCTTGAAAGTTCTCAATTCATATAGTTTCTATAAAGTTCTTCAACCCTACTTATCCATGTCCATCATGCCTTCCAGACATCATCTTCTTAGCCCAACCTTCTTCCTCTATGCAAGCTTGCATGTGTGTTAAAAAGACTTCACATTTTAGTGGTAGAATAAGATTGTGCATTAGTGGTTTAGAGTTTAGATTTTGAGCTTCCATGATCAGAATCCATGATGCTAAAACCACAAGCAAAATCATGTAGAATGCAAGGGTTAGAATGAGTACCAGATTTAGAAACAGGTTGCAGGATAGGTAGTCATCGGGTTCTACTTGGAATCAGGTTCAAATTTTCTGGCCACCAGATCTGTTGAAGTCTTGGCAGATCTCTAAAAGGTGTAGGGGAAGATAGACCAAATTCCAGAAGAAAAATTCTTGAAATTCAATATTCAACAACTGGACTCTCTCTCTCTCAGCCAGGATGGGGTAAACCAAATTGGAGATCCTTATTCAGTTGGGGTTTCAATTTTGAGCTTCCATGATAAAAATAATATCACAAGCAAAAGCATCCAAAATGCAAGGGATCTAGTGAGTACCAAGATTAGGGTTGGGGCTTCAGGCCAAAATTTTGGCATCTAGCTCCGGTCCACATATTCTGGAACAATTGCCAACAATAACAGAAGAAAAACCTAATCACAAATGTGTGTGCAACTGTAGAAGCAGCAACTATCCAAATGAACTAGTGGGTAATTAGTGTGGTCCACACTAATTCTGATTCCTGAACCTCAATTCTGAGTCACCAACACATCATGTATTATTCTGCACCATACTAAATGTTTCCTACTCAAATTACATATGTGCTCAGAGAACAATAATTTTGAATGTCCATAATTAATGTGGTTTATAATTGTATGGACAATGAATCAATATGCATGGATTACCAGAGCCAAAAACTCACACTAATGTGTATGGCAGCAAACATCCATTTTGAGACTATTTTGTACCTTCATTTTTAATTTGTTTCTATACATGTTTAAGTTTGGATCACTCTACTTTTGAGCCCACACTAATTACAATGATCAATGTAATACAATTCATGAGGTAATTCTTCCTTCACATGGCAGAGGCATTATATTTCCTTGAAGAGGGTGGAATCAACCTCTGTATGGTCACTCATCTTATTCAACAAACTTTTGAGAGCCTTTGTTGGCCACTCATTTTATTTGATTTCCCAAGCCACAAATACATTAAGTAAGCAGTGTTGGAATCACATACATTCTGGCAGTTTGAAAACCAATTTTCCCATTCAAGAATAGAATTTGAATGTTTAAACTTTTGAACTCTGCTACTCAGGCAAGTCATTTCTTGTTGTCCATACATCTTCAATGTTTGCTCTGGTGCAAAGCCCTCTCTAAAATCTCCTCACATAACTTAGATAATTTCTTTGGTTTGTTAGTTCTTTGGGCATTCCTAGTTTCTACTCCTCAAAAAGAAGGTTATGACAAGTGTTGTGGAGGCAAATGGTTTTTTTACTCACCACTAATTCATGCTTGTTGTTACATATAATAGCAACCTAGTCAGCAGGCATCATTAGGTCATTTGACAGGTATGAAAGCTTGGAACATGATGCAATGAGCATCGAGTTGCAGTATAGGTAAGGATTACCATGCTACTTTATTAATGTGTTGAATTTAGGCCAGATGATGTGCAGATTCACAGAATAGCGGACTAACCCTCAAAAGCTCTGTCAACAAGTTACCTGAACAATGCAATTCTTGTTATGGTAGACTCCATGTGGCCAAGCATTTGGGAGGCAAGTTCCAAAGTAGTATGCACCTGCTCACATTCAATTGATGTTGATGACTGCAAGTCCATTTGATAGTAGAAAACAAAGTATCTTCTTCAATAATTGCAATTTGTTACAGGCATTTTTTATTGGGCTAAAATCATAAAGAACATATAGCCTCCATTCTGGGGGGAAGACTCACAGTGATAGTTAGATATGAAATTGTGGTGTCTCTCTATCTTCAATTGATAGTCAGGCCCTGGTTGTACCTTATGTTGGTGGATAAGCAGGGGTTGGGCAGGCCTGTTGACCTGAACAAATTTGCAGGTTGAATGTTGCTATCCACAGCTGGTTTACAACTGCAAGCTAGTTTGAAGAAACAGCCATTGATAGAGCTTGGCGAGCACATGCAACAAGAGGTCCTCTATCAGCATCTGCTGCACTTGTGGGCTGTTGCAATGTTTGATGGACACGAGTAGCCAGCTCCACTACCATTTGCTTCCATGCTTGTGCCCTTGCCTCTGCGATTATAAGCTGCAACCCAGTACCGTATTTTAATTTTGGGTCTACCTTTTTGTCCCTAGAAACCACAAATTAACTATACAAGCACTCAACCAAGTCAGGAAGAGTGTTGCAGCCGCATCCAGTCACTTCTCTAGTGTTTTCACCATCTGTCAAGTGTCACAACCATTAATGTAGTGCAAGATTGCTATGAGAAAAATAGGTTTGTGAAGATCCAAACTTGGGTGAAACCATACATACCCTTTGCTCGATCTCTTGGTCTCTGGCCTCTGTTGCTGTGAGGGAGAAGCCTTCATTGCAATCAAATAGATCAGGTAAGCTGTGAGCCTGCTTATTTATAGATAAAGTCAGTTTGTGATCAAACCGCACTGTTCGTGGAGAGCTGTCATTGAGACTCCTTCCTGTCAATAAACTCCTGGGGGCTGAGCTTGCTAAAATACTGTGGATCTCTGATGCTTTCATGGCCTCATTATCTGAACCCTGATTTTCATCTTCATCATCCTCGTAATCATCTTCATCATCTTCTTTTGGGTCATCAAGAGCACCATATAGAGTAGTAGTGTGAGGAAATGGTGGCAATGTAGTTGTAGATGCATGTGGTGTCAGTGGCCTTGTGACTAGTGAAGATGTAACTGGCACCAAAGAGTCAAACTTTGTGAAATCCTGCTCAGGGAACAACACAGATGACTATGAGATCAATTCCATAATATGATTTCAACCACTCAAGATGTGGCACATTGTAAAGAATACCCAACCCTCTCTCTAATGACATGACTCTGCAAACTATCAGTTGCATTTACTGGGAAAAATAAGGATGGCCAACAACAAACTTAGGAAAGATGCATACCACACGACGACGCCCACTTGGCATGCGTATCACCATTGTTCTGCATGCAAATACTATTCATATTAACCAACAGCAGCCCCTAAACTCTGCATGTCACACATCCTTTTATGTGAATTCCAAACATCTGTATAACCTGAACTATCCATTTCTCACTTTCCCAAGAGGGTTCATTTCATAGGAAAAAATAGTAGAATAAATCCAGTATAACAGAGTAATCTGCATGCTTCAAATCTGAAAGGCCAGCAACAGCTTCGCATCCGAGTGTTGAAAGCATCTTACTCAAATCTGTAATCTTTTTGCATTTCACTTGGTCTGTATGAGTGCCGAGCTGGGATGTTCAAGTGAAGTACACCCAAGTCACAAACAATTAAAATCATCCTAGCACACACTGAGTTCTACCTAACAGCTTCAAACAATGCCTGATGGTAAAAATAACCCTACCAGCAGCAACTGTGAAGACAAGGCAAAGCATTCTCAAAAGGAATAACTAGCTGCAAAACGATATGAGTGCCAACTAGCTATTTACAAAACAGAAAATGAATGTTTAGTCCATCCACAGAACTCATACCCTGAAGCTTGCTGGATGTTGATGCATCAACCCCCTCTAAAAGCACTAAAATTTCCATATCTGCATCCTCAAGGTCCTGCTTCCACAAAAAATTCATAGAGATGAGATTTGTAGAGAAAACTCAATGTAACACTTCAAAGTTAACACATGGAACAAGTGTGGTCATAACCTTACGAGGGTCACTCACAAAGAATCAAACCATCACCCTCATGATGGATAGCACTGATGAGCTGCAATGACTCACCAACTTCATCAAGTCCCAACAGTTAGTGTAGATATTGGGCATTTGGGCAAACAATTATACAAACATCTGTGTCCTGAATTTGGACTACTCAGACAGTAACATACCACAATGGTCAATCCATAGAGAGGGCTGGTAGTAGTGATAGGATAGTAGTGAAGTTATTGGGCATTTTGGCAAACAATTATACAAACATCTGTGTCCTGAATTTGGACTACACAGACAGTAACATACCGCAAGGGTCAATCCATAGAGAGGGCTGGTAGTAGTGATAGGATGCTTTACTGTACAAGGAAGCCCTAGAAACACTTGACTCCCTCCAATCACCTGTTGCACAAACCAAAAGACAGAGTGTTAGAAGAAAATATACTGTCACATGAGACAATTCAATATAGAACCATGAAAAAAAGAAGCCATCTACTCCAACAGATCATAACCTAAAGAGTTGATGACACACCGGAAGGGATGTAAAATTGAACATGCTCTCATCCTCATCTGTCAGTAAGTTGTTGAGAGCCACAAGTAACCGCACATTTGCCTGCCAACCACCAGCCAACCCTTCCATTTCCACAGTCAATTTTTTTTTGTCACAAATATGATAAAATGCTACTCACACTTTGCACCTGAGACTCCAAGAAACACTAAGAGGAACAACTAGGGTTGTTCAGAGGAAGCAAGGTACAAAAGTCATCTCCATAAGAGAATCCATTTCATTGCCAAATATATGTAGGAATCTTATCAACAGTATTATATCATGGATTCTGTTTTCACTTGAGTACAATGGAAGTCTAGGCAGCACCAATACACTGCATGCATGCATGATCAAATAGTGAATAGTGTCAGAGACTGCCCACCTCAATGATCTGATGCTTACGAATGTTGGCGATGCGTAAAGCTATGATGGGGACTCCATCTTCCTGCAGAGCCAGCAATAAGCATTTCAACAGGTGTGAATCCAATTCTCAATAACATGTTAGCCTCAGACAGCTTCACAAGTTGATAGCACCAAAGAAATAGCCTGCAGACATGAAGACATGACACAAAAGCTAAAGCAGCATAACAGGCAGTTCATTACCTCATGCATGACAATATATCTGCTAAAAATCAAAGTCTGTGCCCGTCGTGCTGGGCGAGAAAATCTGCCACAAGAGAATCAGAAGCTCATAATCAGAAGAGTTTCATTCTAAGGACTGTGCATCCCTAGCATCAGCCCTAGAATTGCAAAAACCAGCATCTCATGCCATTGATGTACTGAGTAATAATATACCTTGTGTACAGATAATTCTCACTCTAGGAGTAAGCAAACAGATAAAAAAAAAACCCATGTCCAAGATGATGATTCACTGCATGTCCCAGTTGGAGATGAACTCAAACTAACCTCACATAGAAGACACCGAGAAGAGAATAAGCAACAAGAAGACTTGCCAGCGACTGAATGAGGACCATCACATTTGTCATCAAGCAGCCTGGATCAGGTGTCAAGTCTCCACCATAGCCTGTGAACCCCAATCCCCATCAACCTAGTGACATGTACTTAATCACAGCTCCCTGCCACAAGAATATGCCTGGTGTCTTCAGAGTTGGAATGTCTGATCATTTGTTGAGGTTGTGCATGCGATACCCTATTAAGATAAACAAGCTTTTGGTCCGCTGATTTTCCAATTTCATAACTCCTAAGGACAGACATTGTTGCAGACTGAGTCAAAGACGAGGTATTTGCAAATGAAGGAAGGCAGCAAGCACCGACCTATAGTCATAGAGGTCTGCACACTGCCCACAAAAGAATGCCCAACAGCAACATGTCCATGACAATAGGAGTCATAAGTCAGGTCAGGTTACACAACTCTCGAATTCTCCTTATCAAAGAGAATGTTGCAATCTCTTTAAGGAATAGTAAAACTGCAATGTAATAATGCAACAGAAGCCCACAATCCAATCCAATCCAATAGAATTTTTTTTCACTAAGAATACCATTAACATGACGTCAATGCATGCCTAAGCATAAAAGTGACACAAAACATATCAAAATGGCACAAGATAAAAAGCATGGAGTTCACCATACACTGTCAGAGATCAAGGTGCTTCACCCATCAAATGACATGAACTACTGAGAAGTGTAATAATTTATCCTGCCCACACTTATAGTTGAAACAATGCAATCATTGATCAAGGGTTGATTCCAACCTGAACCAGATTGCATGGTCAAACGAGATCACTCCCGGTATGCATGAGTTATTGTATGCCTGTTTACAGTCACACAAACTACAACTGAGTACATCTGTTCCTGGATTGACATTGTCCTGCTGCAAATGCAGATTGTAGCAAGGAGAAATACTTTGTATATGGTCTTCAACATATGTATGCTACATTTTGAAGTTTCTTGCACTCTTGAAACTCTTGGCAGAAAGATTGTGCAAAAGCTTGATAATATGAGGATTCTTTCCAATGTTTGCAACACTCTGTTCTTTCCATAATGAGCAATAATTGAAACTGTGTTTTGATTCAGAGCTTGCAAAGGAGGAAAGAGGGTACAAGAAAAACTCACATCATAATAATAGGGAATTGCAAAACCAAAGAACAGCAAGCAATACGTGCAAAAAAGTATGGCTATGAACCTAGAATTGGGCATCTGCAAAAAACCCATCCAGGATGACTCATGTGTTAAGAAACTCATGTCCTGGAGAGCACCAGTAGTAATAGTAGAAGTCTCTGGACATAGGGATGAGAGGAAGATGGCACTGGTGTAAGTTGAAAAGTTAAGAGAAAAAGGCTGCAGCGCTCTCAAAAGCAGAGCTTTACTTACATTCACAAGGGTGTGGAACAAATCACCCCAGTACAGAAATGTTTTTGGCAAACCCCGAATTTCCACATTGAGACGTCCTCTGACATCACAAACAAACATAAAAAAGCAAAAGCCTTTCAGTTCTCACGTTTTCATTAAACCCTAATCCTGAGATTAACTCTAAAATAACGCCCAGAAACAAGGAATTGGAAGGCAGAAGAAGAAGAAGAAGAAGAAGAGTGAACACCTTTTATCTACCAGAGGTAGCTTTTGGTTCTTCCGTGAAATCAATGGCATCCTATTATCTCCAAACGGCCCGTCGTTGAGCCTCGGCATAGCCTGGCTAGTTGCCCCCTCATGCTGCACCATTGCTTTTCAGTCTCTACAGCTTGTTGATGTTGTTCTTTCTTCTCTTCTTGGGGGCACGATCTCGCTGCACTTTTGTTCTTAAAAAGCATCAAATTAGAGTCTCTTCTTCTACATGCAACCCACTTTCCTGATAAAAAAGCTTGATCCAAAGCTGGAGCTCCACAGCAAGAAAATCTTTGCACATCAAGAGCAAGGCCAAAGCCTGCCCTTCCAGAGCTTGCATGCCCCTCCTCACCAACATACTAACCAACCATGCGCCAGTGGAAAATTTCAAAACTCCAAAAACCACCACACCCACCCACCCGAAAAAAGAAAAAGAAAGGTATGATCTTTTGCACCAATATGATGATCCCCACTGCTTGTTACTCTCTGTCTCTGTCTCTGTCTCTCTCACACACGTACACGCACACTCAGAGAGACAAACAAAATGCAACACCCTCAACGCCCAATCTTTTCATCCTAAAGAGACAAAGCTCATCAAAAGCTCATCAAAGCTTGAGCTGAAAAAAGAAAAGAAATTTGCCATTCCTTGTTGATGCTTCTTCCCCTCCACATAAAATGCATATATCCATGACTGCTTGTTGCTGCTGTCTTGAGGACAAATTCAAGCAACCACTCCAAATTCTCTTCACTGAATAATATTCACAAATTAATATGTTCAAAACACCCTATCATCTGTGGGTGAAAAGCCCATTAAACTTGGATCTGAAAAGCACCAGCAAATGACAAGGGTTTTCAAGAAAGAAAAAAACAAAAAAAAACCTGTGGTTGCTCTTGTTGGCAGATTTTGTTGCTTCACCTGCACCCCAAATGCATTCATCACTCAATCTGTTGAACATAAATATTTATAAGAATTGCAACAAGTCAAGTACTGGAAATCTTGGAGAGTGGGGCAATGTTCAACAGATGGCTAAAATACAAAAAATGTTTTATGGTGGGGACCAATATGAGATTCTGTGTGCGTTCCTTGGTTTTGTAGCCTGAGAGTTTACGCCTGCTCCTCCCTTCCTCGCTCATAGGACAGTAGAAATGCCCTTTAAATCACTTACTTAGAAAAATGCACATGGAAAATTGACATCTGGGATCTCTAAAATGTGTGCCCCCACTCTCTCGTTACAACTTTCGTTTGCCTAGCTCTAACTTAACGGATGGGTTTGACCATGGATCTAAGGCTCAATTTCCTCTATTTATTTGAAATTATTTAATCCTTGCAATCTGGGTTATTTTTAAAAAATTGTGTTATTGAGAAAATTTAGCAAAATTTTATACTAAGAAAACAAACCAAACAAAAATTTTCCCAATCTTTTTTCCCCTTTTGAAGCACAACAGCACACCGGACCTGACACGTCATTGGCACCCCCTTGGCAGATGGCCGGCAAGAGTGTCGCCTGCACACCCCTGGCCCCTGGGTTTGAATCAAGGACCTTTTGTGGTCCCAGGGTCTCAGACTGGGCTGTGCCAGTGACCCATCACCTGAGGGAAACTTCCCAATCTTTTAGTCCAAGAAAAGAAAAGAAAAAACACTGATCATCATGTCATACCCCCCTCCGCCCCAAAACCTCACACCCCCAAAAAGAAAAAAGAAATTGAAATACTGTAGTACCTCATCAACTTTGACACATGTCTATCCAATTATTTATTTATTTATTTATTTATTTTGAAATTCTCATTTTGACAAATAAAAAAATCTTGAAGATTCAATATTTTCCTTCACAATTTTTTTCATTTGATTTTTTTTTGGAGAATTTCAACATTTTTGTAAATATTGTAATTAGTGTCATAGCTGCCAAGGTAGTAGGGCAGCCAGTAAATAACTGATTTGTAAAAAGAGTTCTGAGTACAATTATCTTATAATCTGAATTCTGATGCTTCAGCTTGCAAACCTTTTCAAGTTTCATCTCATTCCAGCCCCCCACCACACATTTGAATATACAAATATTATTTCATTTTGAAAAAAGATTCAGAACATATTTGCTGAAATTCTCATCCTTTAGCTTCCAACTTATCGTTATTCACATTTTGGAATGTATTCTCTTATTCAAATGTGAAAAAAATTGGAATTCTCTTTCCATTGGCTTGCAACCAGGGTTTTGGTCAAATTTTAAATGTAAAAAAATTAGGGAAGTTTTCCAAAAAACTAATAAGATTAGTTGAATTTATACAAGAAAAAAAAAAGAATTCAACTTTTTTGTTTGAAAAAATCATTGTTTGTAATCAAGGATTTGTTTTTCAATTTTCTGATGTTGTGTCATTTGCTAGCATCCCAAGAGGGATTTAGCATTAAAAGGAGACAAGTGTTTAGAACCTATCTAAATAGTTTTTTTTGAAAATGCTACCAAACTAAAATCAGAGTCCAAATGTGCCAAAGTTTTTGAAAATAATGTCTTTTTTCTTGGCTTTTTTTTTCAGAAAAGGGGAATATTTTGAGAGAACATTTTTCGTGTTTTGGCAAAATCTCAAACAAGTAAAAACTCTGCCAGCAACCCATCATCTCATTTCCTTCACACTCACACACATTTGTGTACCTAGAAGAAGAATGTACCTACCATAGTACCTTGGTGAGTTTGGTATTAATTATGTTATTTTCAGAAATGTTAAAATTTTCAAAAAATATTTTTCTCAAAGAACAAAATATTGTGTTTAGAAAGTATAGAATCTTCAAAAATATTTGAAAAATTCAAATTTAATTAATTGTTCAACAAACATGTGTCGAAGTTGCCAAGGTAATACTGTTTTCGATTTACCTTCGTTCAGCTTGCAACCTCTCACATTCTCTTTGCCACACATTTGACCCCTTGGGTGAACAGCCCCCATGTTGGTGCCATGGTAAAAATCCCAATTTTCATTTAATTTTCATTTGAATTATTTTAAAAAATACAAATATTCCATGTTAGACTAAATCAAGGTCTTTGAGTTCAAATCTATCAATTTTTGAGCTTAATATGGTCACTAAGAAGCCTCGCTCAAAAATGTGAAGATACTAATCAGTGCCTATCGGTTTCTTGATTCTAGAGAGACCCTTCAGATCTAGTTCCTAACATTTTTGAAAGGATCAATCTTGGTTTGATATTGATTTTGGTTTTTGAATTTCAAATTGAGGGGGTAGTTTTGAATTCTGTTTTTTTAGTTTTCAAGTTAGAAATTTTCAAGTTAATTTTTGGTTCTAGTTTTCAATCAAATAACCCCTGGTTTCCGTTTTAATATTCAAAATATCAAAATGGATAATGCAAAAAAGGTGATGAGTAACATGATGATCACAAGCTGAGTACACAACTTAGTTAAAATCAATGCCAGGAGTTTGAAGAGCACTGGGAAAAACACTTGAACCTTGAAGTCAACAGCTTTAATGGTGTCTAAATTCTTTTTGAACAAAACTTGAAGCACCTGAATTTGGGAACTCAGAACCTTATTTTGAACATGAAAACTTGAAGAAACAAGGAATGCAAAAGAAAGTCACATTTGACTACCTATCTACAAATTTACTTTTATGTACAAATTCGAAAAAGTTATAAAGTTGAACCAGGTTCCAATTTTGTGATGTAGCTGTGGTGGCTATCATCTCGAAAGTGATTTAGCCAAATTTGCCCACATGTACTAATATTGAAGTCGGAAAAAATCAAAATCTTTCTATATTTTTGGCTACCTACTGGAACTAATAATAATAATCTGGCGATTGGTAGAATTGTTTTTTCGAAATCTGGCGAATGTGGGCCATTTTTTTCGTGGAAAATCCTTCCTATAGGTCGAAATCATATTTTCCAGGTAGGGATTTGGCGAAAATTCGCCAGGAAAAGAAACGCACCCATTCCTTACACACTCATACCCAAAGCCAGTGAGCTTTCATAAAATGTGTGGCCACTAGTGGTACTCTCTCTATGCATATCAAATAGACCCTGCCATTATCCCTTGGTGTACCTATATGGAGGCCACCTTACACTTAAGAAACTTCCTGTGCCATTTAGTTTGTGAGAGTTGCTGCCCCTGGGCCTAAAGGTGCCAGATTTATTGTTTTAGGGTTTTATTGGGCAGACGTTGTATACTCCAATTATCTTCCCAAGCTTGTTGTTTTGTGCTTTGCATGGTCCATATTTTGATGTTCTACACAGAACAAAAGAATTATAAGTTATGCAACTGTTCCTAGCATTGAAACCCACAATGGCAGGGAAGTGAGATTAATTATTAGCAATTAGTTTACTTTCTTAGTGTTGAAAAAAACTATATGAGATATTTATTTATTTTTTACTTTTGATGTTTTTAGTCAAACTCTGTGACAAAACTATGTAGGTTCTCTTTTTTGTTCACCAAGTGCAAAGTTTGATGGGAGTGTTAAATGTTTTGTGTTTTTTGGTAGCTAAGAGATTTGAGCTAAACCCCCATGCCTTGACTTAGCATTTTTGTTGTGGCGAAATGGTGAAAAGCTCTTTCAAAAAAACATTTTTGTCAGATACCCCATTTTTCTGAAAATCAAGAAAGGTCCTTATTTCAGGAACGACCCACTTCTGGGGCATATTACCCTTATACCTTATAACCTGCCAGATTTTTCTTACTGCATTTAGAGGTACACTTACAGAGCATAAGGGTTTTTTGAAAACTGATATGCCCCCAGGTGAAGGCATTCCATTTTTCAAAATTCTTCATGTCATTCTTTCCCTGCCATACCCAGCAGGTACCTGCCAAATATCACAGGAATTACATGCACATAATTTGTGTTACCTTTTCTCTTTCTCCTGTGTCACCCAGCCACCCTCCCCATGCTGCAAGTTGCCAAATTCCAATTCTGTATGTGACACACTTGAAAGAATGGTCCTTGTGTCATTTTTCTCTCAAACATCCTCTAGTCTCTGTTAGTGACCTAGAGAAGGGTATTTAGCCTTTTTTGAAGAAAATAATCCCTGCTCCATAATACCCGACTCCATAAGTGACCTTACTAATTTAATATGATGGCATGTAGAACATCAACAACAAATGCTGCCGTAGATAAAGGGTTTGCTGTGAACTATCAAAACTGCACACACATGACCTTGCATGCGAGTGGGACCTGAATAAAACTTTTGTGTCATACACAAGCATGTAACATGCTTGTAAATAAAACAGTCAAATCTTGCTTTGGTGGGGCACATGATAAAGAGATTTGCTGTGAACTATCAAAATTGCACACACATGACCTTGCGTGCAAGTGGGACCCAAATAAAACTTTTGTGTCATACACAAAGCATGTAACATGCTTGTAAATAAAACAGTCAAATCTTGTTTTGGTGGGGCACATGTCAACTTTTAACAAGTGTCACAAACACACAGATACTTGAGTGTCCACTGTACATGTTTGTTTTTTATCTGTGTATATTGTACAGGAACTTGTTAAAAAATTAGACATAACCCAAGTTCACTCACCTTCAAGTACAACTTTGCCACGCCAATTTGCAAAATTGGGTGGTTGCCATAACCGGTTACAACTGTTTATGGAATTCTGTTGCTTTTTTTCTTCTTTAGCTATATTTCTTCATGGAAAGAGCTGGGTACGACATTGTTTCTTTCCTACTGTCTTGGTGAAGTCAGTTGAAACTCCAAAAGTGTTCAGAGTCCAGAGTACAGACTCCTTTTCGTTGCACTCCAAAAGTGACAAGGGGATCAAAATAGGGGCCTAATTATATACCTTGCCAGTCAATGCACAACAATTTCAACTTCACTGATATGTGAGTGACATTTGGAATATTATGTTGACATAATGGCCATGTTCTATAAAAGTGCATGCATCTAGATGAGAAATTCTACTTCCAGTAGGGGACCCTTATAGTTTGAAGTTTCAACTTTGAACCTGCCCTTAGCCTAAGGGCAGAATCATTGCCCTACAAGCTGCTTGTTTTATGTGGCATTTAATGGGGAAGCATAAAGAAATTGATTAGGTGACGATGAAATTCGTGCAATTTCGTAGAAAAAAAAAAGAAGTAAAAAATGTTTCTAATTTCCCAAGTAATCTTCAAGTGTTTTTTTGCACATTTTTGCCCATAGAAATAGTATAAATTCATATCAAATTATGTATTACCTTTTTTTAAGACAACTAGCCAATGGTTTATTTTCGTGAACATACTAATCAAGGTCTATTTTGTGTTGTACAACCCATCAAAACGTTTTTGTGGATTTTCACACAACTTGGGTCATGACTCATCATTATGCCTTATATGGCAGTTTCAAACTAATGTTGGGCGGATATTAAAAACGTGAACACACCCTATTGGTTATCATGGTGGTTCTTAAAATTCATATTCATGATTTTCAAAAAAATCAAATAGTTGGTTTTGGTATATAACCACAAATTTCAACTAAAAGAAAACCCACCATAAGTTTGCCATTTCATGATTGACCCTTAATTGTGGATTTTTAAAATCAAATAATTGGTCAAATAACCTAACTTGAACTATTGGTTATTTGTGAAATATTTCATAAAACTCACCAAGTTTTTCAACAAAAATGTAAAACTTGGAACTTAAGATTCTTTGATTACGAAAACCCCTACTTCATCTTGAGGGCTTTTGAATGTTACCAATTGTAAGGTTACCATAGATATGTGTGTACATGTTTTTTTCTATTAAGAACTATACATTTAAGACAACATTAATATTTAGAGCATTGTGATTTGTACATAATTAACATGTGTTTAGGTCCATTATCAAATATATAATCAAGATTTTTGAAATGTCATGGGTATTTTATTGAATAATACATCACAATGAATGTCTACCATGAACATTTTTTACCTAATATTCTTGATGATTAGATGGCCAAGAAATTAACCATGGTAAATATGGATAAAGATCATAGAAAGTTGATCTTCATAATCCTCGTTATTTGTAATCATAAAGTTGTGGAAGTTTATGATCACAATGTTGTTTTTGAGTCCATAGCCCTAACCTTTGAAAAACGCAATTCTTGATATCGTAAGTATTTTTAATTGGATATCCATCAGTAATGATTGAAAATTAAAAAACACTAACTCACCTGAAATTATTATGAAATATTTTAATGTTTGTGAAAAAAATTGTCATCTATTAACAATATCTTCTTATGACTAATAAAAAAAATTTAATGTTCATAATTAATAATATGCAAAACACCAAGAAAAAAATGACATACAAGTGAAGCTTGTTAAAAATGATTCCACATTTTTCATTGATTCAATATCTATGCATCTTCATTTTCATTTCCTTTCCAACCTTGTAGTGTTTCGTGAAAATCTTGGTTCCATTTTTGAATTATTTTGTCAACAGTATTTGTGTTTTACACAATATACATAATTGCATTATTTTCATTATCCCCTTAAAATTTTATCACCATAATTCTATAATCAACTACTCAGGATTTTTAGGAGCAATTAATTGTTGTTATTGCAACAACAGAATTTCATTCTTGATCTAGTTGCTTTAGGAGGTCGTGAAGGAGGACATGGAAAGTTTGTTGAATATAATAAAAAACAGGTAATCAATGTGTTGCATTTTGTATCCTAATTTATATGGAAAGATCCAATGTAAACAAAAATGTTTACAACACATTTAGATAAATGGCAACCACTAGATACAGACACTAATTGATTCTCATGCATATGATTACAAATGTATAATCTTTTATTTTAATAAATTGTTTAACAAAATTCTGAATGATGAAACATTTGAAAGGATTCAACGTTTTATTCCGCCTTGCCATTAAATTATATTTATGTTGTTGTCATGTAGCAACATCTTACATGTTCATGTGGACTTTTTGTTGTTGCTTATGCAATTGACATAACATTTAACATCCAACCAAAAATTTCAAAATATATTATCACACAAATGAAAACCCACATAAAAAACTAATTGTTGAATAATTGTTTTGTATCATATCCAAAACAATGAAACCATATTAATTAGATATAAAAAATTCATGTGGATAGAATTTAGATGAATACATGTATAATGGATTTAAACAATCACATCTTAGATAATTGCTAATTTCATGTAAGAGGGATTATTCTAATAAAGATCCTTTAAAAATTTATCTTTGATTAGATCATTTTTATTGTATGACATAATCAATTAATGCACATCTTTAATTTAAAAATTTATGCATGTTATAAATGCCCATGGTATAACTTTTAAACCTTAAAACATTTCCAAACCCAAATAAACAATAAACAAAATTGTCATTGGTATGTGTAGCACACGAAAGCCACTAATATTTTATTTTAAATGTAATTAGATTTACGAATCAACATAAAAAATAAGTATGTATCTCCAATATTCCCAAATATTCAATTAACATCATCCTAACACAATACAATGTACAGTTCTTTTTCTCATCCATAGTTGATTGTCATTGGTAATGTGAAACAATGTGAAGTCCAACTTGATGGTGTTAAGATGGTAAATTGCAAGCTGCTTACTACAAATGTGTTCAAAGTTATGAAAATAAAAATCTAAGATTTACTACCATTTGGAAGGATACGCATAATCTTGATGAAAAAGTTTTTTACAATTTCCATCCATTTTTAATATCTAAGGGGTTTCAATAAACATCCAACTAACTTTAAAACAAAATAAACCTATTATCCTCAACGTTAAGTTGAGTATCCAAAATCAGGGTATCATAGTTGAATAACAGCTTCTGCTGAATAATTATTTAATTTCAACAAAAAAAAATCCTAAAATATTCCAAAAGATGCTTAATTTTCCTTCTCAAATTTTTGTGGAACCTACTATTCAACTAGGGTACCTAGTCTGGTATTCGTCGGGTAAAATCAGGTATCTAGAATTGGTTGGTCATGGAGCTGATACTTTTGGCTGGAGTGAATTAGCACCCACCAATGCACCAGTTGAGGATGAGCCCGTTCAGCCCGTTTTGCGGATGAACATCCTCCCTGCCCGATGTGTTTTTTTTTTTCACCTGATGTGTTTTTTTTTTT
>Ga0209208_10000964_pt1 | contig 39610 bp, 28 predicted proteins | sample S1TSphfallax_3_FD_187694 | JGI IMG/M metagenome (GOLD analysis project Ga0209208, IMG submission 187694) | Host-associated microbial communities from peat moss isolated from Minnesota, USA - S1T2_Fd - Sphagnum fallax MG (SPAdes) (version 2) | ecosystem: Host-associated > Plants > Peat moss >... | reverse complement strand
AGGAAACAAAAAGGGGACCCATGGGAAGGCAAACTAATGTAGTTGCAAACCTCAAGTTGACATTTTCATTTAGCTTTTTGCGAAAGAAGATCTAGGCTATCACTCCAATTGACAATTTTGGTTATCTTTATGAAAAAGAAAATCACCCACCCCAAGTTGACATTTGAGTGTCCATATTACATAAGAAAATGGAGGTAGTACCATCCAATCTTTACAAGGATGACGTCACCCATAGATATAAAAGCTTTTACCAAAATAAATAAATCATGAATAGAGAGGAGACAATAGGAGTCATGACACTATGATACGGTGTAGGGTTGTGTCATGACTCATATCCCATGTCAAAACTACTCCATATTACTAGAAATAATTGAAATATCTCATAGTTCCAAACTTATAGTCATATCTTGGATGAAAAAATAACTTGGTTGGATGATGATATCCAACATGCAATCCTACTTGGTTTTTACTACATGTTTTTGACTGGAGGGACAATTGGGTTTTTTTTAAAAAATTTCTCAATTTTGAGATATCAATTTTTTTTTTTCCAAAAAATAAAGAAATTTGGTTGAATTTACACTTCACAACCACAAAAGTCCACAAATTTCCCAATTGTTTTGGTAGAAAACAAACAATGTTGATGATAATTAATAGCCTATTTAACACAGATAATTTAAACACATAGGATTTGTAAACTCGACCTTTTAGAAACCGTGTGGTGGTTTGTAATGTGTTTAAAGCTTCAATTATCGTAACCTAAGGGTTGATTGTCACATTGAGAGGAAAAATAAACAAAATTGTCAAAAATCAATTCATTTTTTGGCATTGGAATAATATTATTTTATAATTTATAATAGTTTAACAAAATATTGTCATGAGTTAGATGAATTTATTCATATTGTAGCTTGCCACATCTATGACAATTTTCATCAGTTCAATCTATGACTTTTTTAATAAAAAAGTTAAATATATGTTAAGTACAAGGTCGGCAATGGAGATTCATCCATTTTGGTCAATGTTTGTCATTTACAAATGAACCCTATTTTCAATTCCAATAGCAAATGAATTTATATATGTTTGTTAAATAATCTTGCATTGTTTTTTTTGGGTTCAAAGCATATTATATTGAAGTTCACTTTTACTTGTACTCCCTTATTTGTCATGTTTTGTCATGCCACGTGAGCACAAAATGAATGATATGGATGATTTGACGTATATGATGGTCTAAATTATTGTATATTGAAATGTGTAACATTTTTTCATTCATCAAGGTTGATGGGAATAAGAATAAGGAGTATGTCCTTTTAGTCTTACTTAGTATACCTTAATTGGTTTGGACCTAAGCACTATGAAATATTATAAGATCATGGATATAGATTTATATGTTTTGACAAGTGGTATTTCTATGAGAAGCATGCCTAATACAAAAAATTGATGGGAATAATGAAGTGCATAACTTGACAACTTGTTAAATGTGAGGTGTGATGAATAAACTCCTTCTAAGTTATGATTAGTGTAACTTGGTATTCGCTATCGGCCCTATAATTTTGGCATTTCAAAACTTAATTTGTTTTGCTTTAATGTACTTACTATTGTAGCATGTGCCATTGGCCCAAGTGTGAACACATTCTTTAATTTTGAAATTTTTTAAATTTGGCAATGTGAAAACATTGATGGCTCAACTGATTTTTCCTTTCAATCTCAAATTTTGCAATTTGTTTGAGTTTACATCAACAAATTTCACTCAAAAATCAATATCTTCCACATCTTAGCTCTGAAAATTGTGAAATAAAAATTGAAAATTGTGAAATAAAATCTATTAAATTTGACTCGCCAAGGGCTTTCCAATAACACCAAGAACACCCCCAAATTATGATACAATTTTTTGCTTTGATTTTAAAAATTTATCATTGGGAAAATGCTTCACTAATCAATGGTTTCCACATGTTGCGACATGAAGCAACATGGTTTGGAAGATCTCAAAGTGACAAACAAAACAAAACAAACTACCTTGCTTCATACATGGATATGATGCTTTTGGCATTTACAAATTTGATTTAAAAGATTGATAGAAAGTTCGCACCTTTAAAAATATAAAATACTATAGATATGGAGTGGCCCATGAATTTGAATTTCGAATGAACGTGTGTGGATTCCACAACTTTGTGGAGGAGAGGTACCAATTTATTTTGTGGATTTATACATATTCATTTTTCACATCAATCTCAACTTTATTCAAGACATATAAATAATATCAAAGTAAAATAAAATAATTCACTTGATTTAATGTCAACTTCTTGTGAACCAACAAGGCAACTTCCTCATGAGGTTCTCAAAAGTGAGCATTGAGAAGTAAAAGAAAAGTAAAAACTTTTCTCCATGTCAACTCCCATGTGTATTCTATCCGAATCAAACTTTTTGCACTAAAACACTCCTTGCCACTATCCCAAATTTAAGGCCCTCACTCAACTACCCTTCCATCTTATTGAGCACACCTTCCTTAGTCCAATATAATGAATGTATCCCATGATGCTTGCATGCATTGTATTCATTTGATGGCACTCGATACATTTGACATTCATCCCATGTCCATATAAATCCTTTCCATGTGTTACACTCTTTGGATGGCACATGATGCAATTGACATCCATTCCATGCTTGTATAAATCCTTTCAATGCATCCTTTTTGCATCCATGGACATGTTCTTGTGTCACATGTGCATTTAGGAAGAGGATGATTCTCCGTATAAGACACACAAAGGAGTAAAGCTACAATTGCATTGTGCACATCCATACCTATCTAGATATATGTATGAATACCCATGAATACCTATCATGCACATCTCATGCCTATCAGCTTGAACCCTTGTCCATGTCCTTGGACTTTAAGCTCTACTACATCATGTGCAAGCTAAGATACATACCCTAAATGGTGAGTTTGAGATGTGTGTGGGTGTTGTGAATGGAGCAGATGTCAGTGTGACATCCTCTTACAAGAGCCTCTTTTGCCATATCTCAAGTTGGATCTACAAAAGGGATAGATTTCTTGCTAAAGTTGGGGCCTCTATATATACGATTGCCATCCACCAACAATTATCCTCTTGCACAACTTGAAATAAAAGACTTTTCCCCCTTTCCAAAAATTCAGGAGAAAGTTGGCACTTGTGATTTGTCTCACTCCCCATCTTGAATCCAATTCCTCACTCTTTTCGTTTCTTTTTTCTTTTTTTTTCTTGTTTTGCAATTTGGAGTTTAGAGTAGTGTTCAAAAAAAAGAGAGAGAACCTCCATTCCAAAACCTCCAAATATCACCTAGGTGCAATTTCTAGGTTTCCTTCCCACCCACATTGACTTTGGGTCACATTGTGAGTTTGCATTCATCACAAGGCCATGCTAGAAGCTAACTATGATTTGCCTATTGAGCTCCAAAAGGGTCCACAAATAAACTTGTCACCAAATGCAAGCATTGGTACTTAAGGTTAAAGCTTAGAGCAAGAAATGGGCCTAGCATGTTGCTCTTGCCATGGCACTTCAGAAATTGTCCACCTCTGAAAAGAAAGCAAATAGCCATGATGCTGAAGAGCCACTGAATGAAATTGAATCAACAGACTTAATTCATTGTTCTTCTTAAGCAACATATTTAGGTTGTGGTATAAGCCCTTCTTCACATCAAGATTGTTAAGGTCTTCAATTATTAATTTGAAGCTTATATAATGCTGAGATCTAGCTTTCGATTTGTTCACTAACATTTTGCTGAGAAAGTCTATAATTATGCTTCAGCACAAAAAACATACATAAAAGTTGCTATTTCTTCCCACTAGGTAATCTGTCTGTCACTGCCACTTCTATAATGATGCCATTTAGATATCACTACAGAAACTCCCAGAAAATAATCTGGACTTGTTTTGATGCAATTTCCAAATGACTCAGTGTTTGTGGGTGAAGAAGCCAAGAAGAGGCCATGATCCCAAAAGCATGCAAAAGAAATTGCCATTAGCATTGATTGCCTAATGGCAGATGTTGCCTCTTCTCAAGTCTCAGTGGAACTAGACAACGTATGAGACTTGTGAAGGAGTTGTGCAGGCATCAAACTGTTTGAGATGGATCCTGATTGTGGCTGGTGTTGAATTTGATTGATAACAAATGCAACATTGTGCCAGAAAACTCACAGGAAATCCTCAATGAATGTTCAAAACATTAAATCAACAGGAGGATCAAACCAGAGGTGGAGTGTAATATGTACTCTAACAGTTCATGCTCCTTTGTCCATTCAAAGTAGATGCAAAGAATTGCAGATGTCTGGTTCAAATCCTGAAGCATAGCCACCAAAAACACAGAAACAACTTTAATGAATGAGTTTTGGGATGAAAGAAATGAAGCATTGATCTTCTTCCCATTTCAATTCACAACAAACCCTGACAAAACCCAACAATTCCCCCTGATCACAATTCACAACAAACCCTAAAAAAACAAAAAACTGCTACTTACAATAAGAAGAAACAACAAAGAAAAAGGGAGAAAAAACAAACCTATCTGCTTGCAATTGAAATCCCAAATCACAACAAAATCCTCAAACTGCTTCAACTTCTTAAGAAATTACAACCTGCATTTCTGTAAAATTGGTGAGAGGCAGAAAAAGAAGAAGATTCACAACTTTCCTTCTGCATCGGTGTGTTTGTTGTTGGTCCAACAACAATCACATTTTCTCTACTGTTTCTTCTAGTTTTGAATTTCTCTCTCATCTTTTCAACTGATTTGAACCAAAGGTATTTGGTAATTACTAACTATTCTGTTCAAGCTACCTAATACCTTGGATGATGATTCTCTGTTACATTCCTTGATACATTTCCAAATGTAGAAGAACATGTGACTGAGACTGTCACATCACTCCAGTATGTGATTTCTTTGTTTCAAAGAACTATTACTCTGTCGGCAGAAAGAAGTTGATGTATTTCTGAAGAAGAAGTTGCCGAAAACCAAAAGCATTGTGTGCCCCAAAGCAAATTCCTTGGCCTCTAAAAGAACAATTGCAGTTCTGGCGAATGGACAGATGACAAGCCATCTAAAAGAGTTGTACAACAGATTGGGTACTACTCTGATAATGCCACACTGCAATTCAAGAGATATCAGAGCACTAACATAGAGCATTATGGCATCAAAGGTGAGGAGCTTCTGGTGATGAGATGCTTATAGTACCATGCCCACAGCAGCACCATCATGCACATTTTGTATCCCTTACCAGCTTCAACAGTAATCACCTCGACATCCACAAATCACTGTTCACAATCAACTTGCACATTATCAGAATGGACCCCAAAAATTGGAAGCAAACTTAAAAAGAAGAATGGAGAAAAGTATTTTCAGAAGAGAGATACAAGAACTTTCTCTTCCACTGAAGAAGCTGTTCAAGAACAAATCTCAACAGCATCTGAGCTAGAGAGAGAGAGAGAGAAGAGAAAGAAAACAAAGGAAAATGCCAACCACATTACATACTCAAGAAGAGTTTTGAGCCGATCTAAAACCCATGTTTAAACCCTATTTTCATAAATGGTCTATAGCCCAATGTGACTAAATTTCTTCATGAAATCAAAATATGATTTACTTACAATAACACAAATAATTATGACATGGTGGTCATTATAAGGTTAATTTTAAAAAGAAACAAAAACTTGAGTTGGATTTCACACATGCGGTGGAAGGCCAATAAGAGAAGGTCCATCTTTCATTTAGAAATCTTGGAGTCCATCACAAATTTGGGCATCTATGATGTGGGTGTCTTGAGGGTGCGGGTTCTTCACTCATGTTGGGAATCGGGCCAACCATGTCATTGATCAATCTAGGTTCTTGCCCAATTTGTTCAAGTAATATGTTATGCTTGGGGTTGACTCCCTTTAATGTGGCTTTTACGTTTTGATTTAGCACTCATGCCACATTTTGTTGACAAAATACCACATTCATGAAAAGTTACGTTGGTTATGTATATCGCGTTTGACACTTTTCATCCTCTTCGTATTTCCATGCATCTTGTCCAACATCAAAGTTCCATTGTCTTTGTTGGGGTGGATTCCAATGTGAAATTCTCCTTTTCCTTCCTCAAATTAAACCCCTATTATTTAGTTAAAAAAACGTTGATGGCCATCGTTTTCATCAAGGTGGAAATGTTCGACCATGGCCATTGGTTCATTAACAATTACTGCCCAAATGGAATTAACACTATTTTACGCAAGCTTTGTACTTCTAATTCAACAATTTAAAAGTTGGTTTATTTCACATTTCAAGATTAATTGGGGTATTCATTGGGTTGGGTACACTATTAGGAGCCACATGTCCCTCCTTAAACCATTGTTTTATTTTTAGAATATTTTTAATACGTTTTTCAAAAAACACTAAAAATTTTAATTAAAAAAAATACTATTATGTTAAGGTATATATATTTTTAAATCCCAAAATATGTCATTAAAAAATATTTTCAAATTGTGCTTTTAGTGTCAAAATTGTTTTGAAGCTACTTTTATGTAGATTTTAAACAATGGTTACAAGAGGTTAAAAGTCCTTATACATATTTTTCACTCATTAGATTGATTCCAAATTTTATGATATGTTATAATGTATTCACAATAACATTTTATAAAAATATATTATCATTATGATTATAATTACTTATAATCCAAAGTTCAAAAAATAAACGATGGTTATGATTTTTTTTGGTACATGTTAGAATGAATGCACCCAATTGCATTCCCAACTCTTAAGCACATATGCAACGAAACTAAATAGTTGTACAAATGTTGATAGAATGGTGCCTTACAAGTGGGACATCAATGCTTCATGTGCATTTGGGTGATCGAACATGGTGGATGGAACATATGTGGGCATGTTCTTAAAGCCCATCCACCTTCAAGGCCAAAGAGGTTAAAACATATGCAACACATAGTGTCATCATATGTGAAATGTTGTGGCATTAACCACAAGAGTTGACGATTCATTTCATATTGATGCCCATGGACTATTTGGTGGTGTACAACCAATCCAAAACTACGTCTTGGACCCAATCTACATTTGGGTTACCATTAGGATGTTGTAGGTACTCATCAAGAAAGAAAAGGTCCACCTTTGGCCATGATGTTAGTTTGAACTCTTGAATTTGGTTTGAGCATCCATAAATTCACCAATGGTATTGAGTTCATTGGCAATTTGGGCTTTTTAGGAAGTAGACACAAAGGAGGCCAACATCGTTGTTGGTATTCCTTTTGTAATCTTGTGTTTTGATCTAACACTGCTCGATGTAATCTTTCATTAATGTGCCATTTTTTTGCAAATTGGACCTTTGACTGATGTAAGGACTACAAATCATTGTACACTTGTTGGATGTATTGGTGTTCATGATATTCATGGCACCTATGCTCTGATTCCAATTCTTCTAATTTTGTTCATTCAATAGTTGTCAAAGGTTTCTTCCCTCATGCATTGGAAGTTGCGAGTGCCCACAAATTATTGATCAACCTAAAGACTTGGCTTTGCAAGACATCCATTTATTGAACATGCACGTCCTTCAAGATTTGGATTTCCACGATGTGTGTTATTTCAAGCTTTCAAACAAATGCAAATGTAAATTCTTCAATGGGATCTTGGGATGGCAACATGATTATATCTATTGTAGCTTCCAATGTAAACATATGTCATGATAATGTCAATAACATTTGCTTCTTTGCTCTTATTGTAGGCACATGATCTACTCTTTACAAAGTAGGCCCAATTGGACCTTTTGCAAGGTTGGCCTTAAAGCCATCCCCCCTTCTTATTGTGCTAGGTATTGGTTGTACAATTTGTTGGGGCAACTCAACCTTGTGGGTACTAATTGCCTACTATATTAAGCCTACATAACGAATTACTTGAAGGTTCAAAGTCTAATGATATGGAGAAGTCCTATTGGGCTAAAAACACAAAATGGACACTTTGCCTATATGTGAGGACTCAAAAAAAATGGGATCAACATTGGCAAATCCTTTAGGGTCAATTAAGTTGTTGGATCCTAGGATTGAGGAATAATAAATGAACAACTTTTCATTCCTCAAGGGAAAAAAACCATATTTGTGAATAGATTTTGTGGTTGTTTTATCATTTGTAAATGCTTCAAGGAGGCCAATCCCATGCAAGCAATCCAATAAAAAACACATAGCTTGCATGATATCAATAAATGCAATTCGACACATATAAATATGTAATCAAATGCAATTCTTTGGAACTATGGATCATTTCGAGCATTCAATAAAGTTCTTTTTTGTGAGCTTGAAGAGATCAATCAAAGTAACAAAATTTAGAATTTGTTCAGTTACAACATGTCACCATATCCATATTGATGACATTCTTGTCAAACACCACTAGCATTGGACTTGTACCCATCTATGGATAGAAGAAAACTAAAGAGTGTAAATGCATAATACCAGACAAAGGTTAGATAATGGGTTGCAAGATTACAAAATCTATGGGACGGTGATAAAAAAAGTTTGTCCTAGTGTTTCTAAACAACTTGCAACATCTTGGAGTAAATCCATGGCCAGTAGACCCGATGATCTTAAATTTCAAAACAAGCTTCAATCGGTAGTGTGACTACTTGTTGGGATTCAAGGTGGGAAAAAAAAAAGTGAAACAATCTTCGAAAAAAATTGGCCAATAAACGTTTCAAACCTAGAGGAGGATCATATGAATCATTTATACTTTCTTATAACAAATATATGGAGTAGTTGGTGCTAGCTAAATGTATGACCATGAACAATTTAAAAGAAGCAAACCCATAAACATTCATAGATGTTGTGATGTTAGATTCAAATTACAAAGAAGCCACACATCCAACTACATCAAGGTCCACCCAAGGTTAAAATGAAAAGAACTTTACACCAATTGAACATGGCTTTATTGACTATGTCTGCATGAAAGTTTCACAATATCGTTCGAGTATGCATGAACGAAGCACAAGATATTATATAGAGTCTAAAAATATGCATGCCAAATAGGCAATTTCATGGAAAAGAAAGCCTATGTACAGAGGTTTGGTGAAAAGAATTAAGAGGGAAAGGATGTTAAGAGTAAGATCAAGATTTTTTTTAAAAGAATAGGAAAACCCTATCATTGTGGATAAATAGATGAGAAAACATGAAGTTGGGAGAAAATCAAAGTGTTTTGTTAAAACAATGTGTAGTGAAATTGAATGTGTCGTATGACTAATGAACGTTGAAAGTAAGAACATATGGCATGAAAATACAAAGTTTTAGGCAAATAACTTGAATTATGTTTAGCAATCAAGGTTGTGGAGACAAGTGTTGTAATTTCCTAGAACAATAATATGTGTGGGAATGACATATATTCAATAAGCCTTTTTTTTTGGCTTCAAATTGGACTCGCATTTCAAATCTACAATTTCGAAAAGAACTTAAACTAAAATGGACTTGACTCAACACCTTAATCTAACCTAATGTAAAATCTATAATCTACAAAGTACTTTTACTCCTTATAGATTATAGAGAAGAATACCATATTATGATTTGAAATATAATCTATGGAGATAGAATTTGAACATATGTAATGAGAATTTTGTGAAGTTCAATCCAAATAATATGTTGAAATTAAATTTCATTTGGGAAAACAATGACATAATGTCTATAAAAATCATTGTGAATCTTGTCAAACCTAAAGGCCAAGATAAAAAATGAAGTCAACATCTAAGATTGTTTGGCATTTTTACAAATTAGAAACAAATACCTATAGACTAATATGTGAACCATGCCTAAATTTGTGAATCTATCTAGCCCTCAATATGTATTGCAGTTGGATCGAATTTTACACAAGGATTCATTAGTAGAAATATATATGCATTATAAGTAAATGATTATACATATTTCCATAGAACAAATTTGAAAGAAACACAAGGACCAATTTATCATCATTTCACTAAAGTTGAATCTAAAAATGTGTAAATGAATTAAGTTAATGAAAGGAAAGAACCTCCACAAAGATCTAAAGCATAAAACCTTTAAATATGTGCATTCATATTAAGAAGTTCAATTGTCTAAAAAGACATTTATTTGAATGAGCATGACGGCCAAAGGAACATGTTTTGACAATTACAATGTGAACAAATTTTAGCACAAGAAATCAGATCTTTATAAAAGTTTTCCACCTAACCTGAGGACCACACAATGGGTACATGAACCCCATGATCCACCGCTAAAGTCAAAAACAAATCCTACATCATTCTAATGCTTCATCATTGAAGTAGGTTCTAATAACATGATCATAACCACATAGTCTTTTACAAGGTGTAGGTGAAGGCCAAAAGGCCATGGCATATGACAACAATAGGAAGCTGCTAGAACCACTCCCTTAGAACTAAAAAATCCTAGGGAATGGGGGACTCACATTGCCGGGGGTGACAAATCTTTGCAAAAAAAAATTGAACTATGAGGAGAAACACAATGAGTAAGAGCTAGTATTTTTGAAAAAAACGAATAAACAAATTTACTAACAATCAAAGATCCTTTTATAGTGTTTTTTTTATAGTGGAGTCAACATTAAGGCTATGCTAGTGACATTACTACAGAACATGTCCTTATTCCGTTACCCATTCCACCCAACATTGAGTGGGAAAGGCCCATTTTCACTTGAATGGTGGACAAGTGGATTTGTTGAATGATTTAGAATGTGTGGCAATGTGCCCATTATATATGATTGTTAACCCAATTTTTCAAGCGTATATATACTAACTAGTTGTAACCAACTGATAACCGGTGAAATAATATAATGTTGAAATTTAATATAATCTTTACTAAGTAACATGACTATAGATGAACTAGTTTGTTGTAATAACTAGTAACAAACAACATGTGTTAGGGTAACCAATGGGTTAGGTTAATTGGTAATCAACTTATATACTAATCAGTTGTTGACAATAACAGGTTAATTTAAATTTGTGGCCAGAAGTTGCTATAGTTTAAATTTAAATTTTACCGACTATAGACTGTTAAATTTAAAATAATGTTATGTTTGGTATAAAGAAAAGGATGTGAGAATTGACATAAAGATCTTTTTGGAACTTCTTGGAAAACTTTTGAGCTTATAGAAATTTTTTTTAAAAAAATTTATAATATCACTTTTTGCTTGTATTTTTGGTCTATGAATAGGTTCATTTAGAACTTTGATATTTTTATTTCTTTTAATTTGCTATGTAAGATAAAACTTAATTTTGCTTTTGCATTTGGGAGAAAATAATTATATTCGAATTCTTGATTTTAAGTAACTTGTTGATAAAATCTAAACTAGAATTAAGAAGTTTAAAGACAAGAAATTTTTTATTTAATAAAAATAATAAAAATAGAATAAACCCTTAACAATGATTCGAGTATTATGCACCACTCTTGTCCACTAAATTTCACGTGGGAAATGTTTTTGGGGGGTGGGTTGCCCCTTTGACAAATGGACAATGCCCAAAATTGTTGGGCAAGTTGTCCTAATGTCCAATTTGAATGCCACAATAGTACCCACCATTATGCATTGTGAATCCTTGTCACAAAATTTTAACATTTAAAGCATCAAATCCTAATTATGCGCAAAATGTTTGTATTTTGGGCTTTTATTCCTACTAGTTAAATAAATGTCATGGTTATGGGGTACCAATGAACAACCCTAACCATTAAATTTTCCTAACTTTTCAAGAATGTAAAAACTTCATGCAATTTTTCTTACATCGTGACACAATGAAAAGATCCAATCAAATGCTCCATGAAATTACAAAAAAAATCCTTTTACTCGCCCATAAGATGTATTCAAACCAAGGTTCTAACAAAATCGTTTCCAAATGGCTAAAGGGAATCACTGAATGTTTTTAACATGTCCAAACTTGGTTGTGTTTACCATGTTTTTTTTCATTAATTTTCATTCCACCAAATGTAGCCAACAATCAGCCACTTTGAAACACAGTTGAATTAATTAGTACCCTAACTAATTAGTGTTAGTTGATTAATTACATAATTAGTGCTAGTTGAAGCACAATTGAAGATAATTCATATCCTATTATGTTGGCACAAAACTTGACTGTGGCAATTTTCTTTGAACAATACCGTGAAACAAAAACTAACGTAAAGTGGAAAAGGATTAAAAACAATGTTTGAATAGGAACCTATGGGTACTAATTATGACATTTCTTTCTACTTCTCCCAACATTCTCTTCAAGTACTTATTACAACAACCATTCTTGTAGGGCTAAGGGTTTGGCACACATATTACCATCTCTTGGCACAATGCTTTAGTAGGCATAACAAGACTCTCCATAGTTAAACCTTTTATAACATTGCCTTGGAGATGCCTGCCTATAAAGAACTCTTAGCCTTGTAAAACAACATATAGAGTCCAATGACATATTATCGTTCTAGTGCAAAGTTAGAAAGGTTGAGAGTCTAATCCATTCAAAGAAGCATGTGCATGAATACATGTGCCAATACAAACTATTTCTAGATGTGCATCCAAAGTGAAAAACAAAAACTCATCATTTTGATTGACAATCAATTATAGATACAACCCCAGAACTTTCACCCACATATGTTCCTTTTTAATAGCGATGCAATGTGGCTCTGATGTAGATGATTTCATTAACACTCAATGGTTAGACCTTCAATGCCAATTGCCTTCCATGTGTGCAACACATGTATTCATGACATGAGTGACAAGTGCACACATGGATAAACTTTTAGCAAATGAATGGCTAATCCATATCATAGTTTTAATGTGGCTTATATAACCTTTACAAGGAAAGCTCCCAATAACACCTTTCAATAGCATGCTCCAAAAATGACAATCATGTTGGACTTGTTGTGGTGGTTATTACTTGAAAACTTCATTGGTGTGGATTTATAAAGCCAAGAGTTTTTTACATATGCAACCATCTCCTAGGACAATGTTGTATTAAACACAATAAGACTCTGCATTGTTTTGCTTCTTATAACATTGCTTAGGAAATTTTTGCCAATCAAGAAATTTGAGCCATGGGGTTTGTAAACACTTGGTTGAAGAACCTACATAATCCAATGATGTATTACCATTTTGTGCAAGAGTTTAAAAGTGCAAAAACCTACTCCATTTAAAGAAGTTAACCCATGAATACAAGTTCCAATATAAACTATCCCTACATGCATCCAAATTAAAGTGGAAAATAACAACTTGTCCTCTTGATTGACAACCACATCTAGACATAAACCCATAACATTTGCCCATATAGCCTCCTTCAAAAAGAGCAATGCGAAATGTTTTTGATGCAAATAGAATATTGATTCCATGGTTAGTCCTACACTATCAAGTGCCCTCCATGCGCGTAGCCCTCTTGTTGTTCATGGGATGAGTGACCAGTACACACATGGATAGGCTTCCAACAAATGAATGTGGCCTATATAACCTTTACATGGAAAATGAAGTAGAAACACCCGTTAAGAGTAGGCTTTGAAAATGACACTCATGTTGGAATTGTTACTGGTGGTAGGTATTACTTGAAAAGTTTGGTTTCGTTGATTTGTCAAACCAAGCCTACTAAAAAATAACACCAATGCAAAATTAAAACAACGTAGAACCATGGCCCATTGCTTAGATATCATGCAATTATGTTATCACATTTGTAATTGCCTCCACATGTACATATTATAGAACACCCCTTGGAGCAATGCAATGAAATAAACCACATGGGAGTTTTGCACAAATGTTCATTCAATAGATCTGTAAACGACCAAGTTAAACAAAAATCTATGATGTTATGCCCATGAACTTGCCCAACTAAGAAGCCAACTTCTTATATTGATTATTTTGCCCAATTTGTTGTAGAGATTAATCTAAACACACTTTTTTTTTGGACCTTTGTTGACTTCTAAGACAACTTGCAATTCCAAATCCCTAGTTGGTAGAACCAAATCCCATTGTGATGTGTAATATCCCAATGTAGGGGTTCAAACAATAATATAGTTGTACCCACCACTATGCCTTGTGAAATCCCTAGCACACCTTACAATCCTAATGCATTGCAAAATCCTAATTATGGACAAATGATATATATTTTGGGCATATATTCTTGTGCATTGAAATTGAAGCTTCTAATGTCAAAATACTCTTGTACTAGTTGTTCAAACAATCCAAAGGTTTGCATTGGAGAATTTACTATTTTCTCACCATTGTAAGCCCTTTGCTTTCAATAGAATTTCATGGCATCGCACGTAATTCATTTGCTTGTTCATGACCTATACAACGATCCATTATTTTTGGGGCTTCATGTATGATCATCACATGCAAGCAAACATGGTGACCAATAAATTGTCAACCCATGTGAGAGATCCTATAAACCTTATTGGGTCATAAGAAGGCACAATAAGAGTTCACAAAACTCCAACACATTTTAAGTACTTAATTGGGCTCATTGATATGTGACATTAGTGACATAGAAGGAATTCACATTAAAAAGGTAGGGGACACTGTACCTATTTCAGCCTAGAACTCACATAAAAAAATGATCGACAATTTACCAAGCCTAGTCCTTAATGTAATTTCATACAAAGGACCCGCACTTTCAAAGGTAATTTGACAATTGGAAAGGCAATACTCATGCAAAATAGACTACAATAAATATGTCATGCTTGATGCCACTATGTAATCTATGCACTATGCTTTTGATATAGTATGGAAAGACCCCAAGAGCACCAAGTCCAAGGTGAACTTGTGTACTTGTGACTACTGCTATATGCATACAGTTTGTAGTAGTGTCAAATCCTATCAAGGTTGATTTCATTTTTCTTTGAAACTTCAACAAAGAATTTCTATATTGGTGTCTATATTTTGTTTTAGAAATTTGATTCATACATAGAATTCAATTTTTGTTTGTTGTAAGTACCTACTGCTATTAATTTGAACTTGTTCTAGAACTAAAAATTTCAAGGAATGTTGGTGGGAAACCACAAAAATCCCATTGACACCCTCTCTATACCCTATGCTAATTAATACCTTACCTTACATGCATAGGTTAAAATAATTTAGTTTTGAATATTTGTACTACCTATTGTAACTTATAACTCCCATTATTTACCTAGGTATAATCAACTAACAACACCTAGGCTAAATTAGATAGCTACAATCATACCTACAATAAATTATTAGTTACTCATGTAATTTTTATCTAAAATACACTAATTAGTGTGTAACTAAGTAATTAAATTGTTAATAATATAAAATGAATTAGGTCGAATTCATAAAGAATTAGTTATAATAAGCTTGTAATTATTAATCAACAATATAATTCATTAGAATTATATTGTATATAATTAAAATATTTTATAATATGGTTGCAATTATCTGTTACAACAATATAACTGGATATTAACTATTAATATTAACATACTTATTTATTCACCTTCTTATCTATTTATTTTCTTAATTAATGTGTATTACATAATTACTTGAAGATAATGTTGTATAAACTAAAAGGCTCTAATGTTGTATGAATATGAGAATGTTTCTTTTTCTTGAAAGTTTGTCCCATATTGTTTGCCATCTTTTTCAAATTATGAAGAATATAAATCAAAATATTTTAAGCATTCAAGACATTAAAAATATTCAAAAATAGAGGGTGACTTGGGATGAACCAATTGAAATGGTACAACTTTAAAGGCCAAATTCAAAATAGAATAAGATTTTCTTACCTTAAGTGGCTTAGGTGTAAGCTTAATCTAGGTGACTTACATCTAGGCCTAGTTTAAAGGCCTAGCTTTAGGTGCAACCTAGGAAGGGACATCACATAAGTTTCTAGGGTAAGCCTAGGTTGCCTAAACCTACTTTAAGCTCCTCAACAAGTAATCTTAACTGCTTAGGCTTTAGGTTTTAAGTTCTTAGACCTAGGTTGAGGTACCGAATTTTAGGCCTAACTTAAGTTTAACATAGGTCATTTCAATTCTAGCCATGTGGCATAGCTTAAGAGGCTTATGTTTAAATGTCATGTCACCTAGCCTAGGTGGCCAATGTTTAAATGTCACATGACCAAGCTTAAATGGCCAATGTCTAAATGTTACACATGACATTTAACAAAGGTTTAAGCAATCACCTTATTGATCGCTATATGAAATCACCAATAGAACCACTATTGAAAACACATACTGCTTAGGCCCCCTAGAAAACCCAAAAACAAACTTAAACCAAATCACCCGATTGTCTTTCCAATAGTTTCCTTATCCCATCAAAGATCAACCATTACTTTAAACCATTAAGCCTATTGGAAACTCACCATAGTGATACCATTTTTTTCATTTCAAACAATGAAAAAACACTCATATTGGTAGACACTTTGCTTTTCAAAATGCCTCATGGGCTTTTACACTCTGCAACAGCACCTTCAGATACACTACAAAATTGAGTGTACTGGGCCTACTCCAGAGTATAACAGAAATGCAGATCTGCACAACCCAACTTTGGATTCATTCGTTTCCTTGAAAATTTGGGTTGCAATTTCATCAAGTTTTGCTTCTGACATTAGAGCTTTTTTCTTTTTCAATTTTGTGATATGTAGCCAAACTGGTGATCATTCACAAGAAGATTTAACCAAATATGGCTATAGACCAGATATGAATGTAGGAAAATTTAAAGAATCCTTTTATAGTTTTAGCTACTTGCTGAAAACCTGTTGTAGAAATCTGGCTATTAATTTATTTATTTTTTCAAATCTGGATTTTTTTTTCAAATTAAAAAAACCACTAGGGAAACAATTGAAATCTTTAGTAAGTTTGAATGTGTTGGAATCGGATTTTTTCATGCAAAAAAAAATGGAAAAAATTCCCCCCCCCAGAAAAAAACCATCTGACTCCAAAACTCCAAAAACAAACATAAAAAATCAAAACCACCACAAAAACCACCAACAAAACACAGGCAAAAACCAAAAGAAAAAGGGAAAGGATCAGGTCAAGAAATTTGCTCCAATTTGATGGAAGTTTGGGAACAATTGATTTATAACTGCCAATGTCAATTTGGATCACTAAATCAAAGTCAGAGTTTCTTCAAATGAAGAAGAAGTCGTTGAATTTGGGAGAAGCGGCTCCAAGAAAGCGAGCTTTTAACGCACGAATTGCCGATTGCAGAAGAGCATCATCGTCGCGGAGAAAGCCGTGGTAAATCCGCAAGCAATTCCGTTGTCGTCGCACAAGCTCGTCCTTCGTGAGAGCACGCAGTACAGGCAAGATCCGATGCATTTGCGATGTGGGAAACTGGATCAAACAACGATGCCAGTGAATGAGAGTATCGAAAGGTTTCACGTAATTGTCAGCGATGAGAACAGGAATTGCTCCGGCGCTGAGTACTTCGATGAAGCGATAGGAGCTTGGACTCACCCCTGCAGGTACCAACCCAAAAGTGGTGTTCATCAGATCTGTAAAGCTGTAGTTGGCATGAAGAGCATCGTCTTCATCACAATGGATTCCCAGAATTGGGTCCTTCTCGCGTTTCATGTTGTTCACGGCATGATTGCAAGAAGTTGCAACGATCACATCCTTCCCGTTGTGCATGTTGCGGAAAGAATCGAAGCTGCGGAAAATCGCTGCTTCTGACCCATTGTCAAACCCTAAGTAGCGTAGACCTCTGAAAGCTGCGAAGTACTTGCGTTCTTCCAATGGCTTCAACTCTTGAAGCTCTCTGAAATGATGTTTGCCAGGAAGTGGAATGCTGATGTCAAATCCTGCTCTGTACGTCGTCTCGTGAATGTCACTGGCCATGATCGATGCGAATCCTGTTGCATCTGTGTGTGGACCCCATTGTGTCCATTTGTCTGCGAAGCTTATGATCACGTGGTTGAGTCCTCCGTTCCAGTGTGGCAGTGAGCTTGGGTGTGGTGGCCATGGGTAAGTGGTGTCTACGAAGACGAAGAAGATGCAAGCCGCTTGTGGGTCGTTTGTGTGCCATTTCGACTCGTTGATCCGCGAGAAGTAGCGAACTGGGGAGCTCGGGGAGTCGTAAGAGTAGATGAGAAGATCATGATCGGCCCCCGCGTTGTTCTCGCACCTGGAATAGTTGAAGCAAGCATCCATAGAACACCGAGGCAATGTTGCTGGGTAGTGCCAAGCCTTGCCTTGTGCATACCAAGGACCTGCTGCAGCTGGGTGGGACTCATGCTTCGTTTTCACTACTGTGTCTTCAGAACTGCACTTCAACTCTTCTTTGATACTAGGATCCTGCATATCAACCTTCGCGGGGCGATTGGAATGATTCAGGATGCTGGTGTGATCAGTAGCCTGAATGCAACTACAATTCAAAGAAGGTTCGACTTCATGAGATGAATCCCTTGATGGGATTGAGGAGTAGAGAACTATGGAGCAATTGCAACGTCCAGAAGAATCGGACACGGAAAGAATCTGAGGTCGTTTCCCGAGTACATTCCTACTAGAGGCCTGACTTGGGGTCGTCATCGAAGAAGTACAAGTCCAAGAGAAGCCGGGCGCGTAGTGTAAGGTCGTAATACAACAAAAAATCACCAGACCCAGAACCGCGAACAGTAGTAGGATCCTGATTCTTTCCTTTGCCATCTCGCTCAAGACGTTATGAAGCTGGTGTTTGGGGAAGAACAACAAGGTCTGGAGCTGCCTCTGCAGGATGACTAGACAATCTCCTGAACTGCAATGAAACCCGAAACCCTAAACCCCAAAGATCAGCTCCAGGAATTTCGTCTAGCGCTCACTAAAACGGTTCTGCACAAAGGAGAGGAGGAGAAGATTGAACACGATCTAGAATTGACCCATTTGCAAAGCAATCTGAGAGGCCAACATGTACCGATTTACAGTGATAATGAATTGAAAGGGCGTCAAGACAGGCAGCAAACATGGAGTGCAGGTACGAGCATTGCAAAGCATAAGCACTTTCCTACAATGATGCAACAACGACAAAAGAAAACAAAAACAGGTACTAGCGTTTAGGGTACAAGCTACAGCCAAGAAGAAAAAAGTTTGAGCAAATTCGTATTAAGGCATTATGAGCAATGCATCAGGAGGAGCTGCACGACAAGATCTTGGCGCGTGCGTGCGTGCGTGCGTGCTCGCTCGCGTGTTTCCAGAATGATGGAGCGCAGAGGAACGCCAGTCGTCTTCTTCTTCTTCTTCTTCTTCTTCGCAATCCTGGACTTCTGTGTTCCTGCACATTACGCACTGGAGAATTTGCAGGGTCTGGCGGAATCGTTTTGCCCATTCCGTGGCGTAAAGGTCTCTCTAGTAGGTCGTTACATAGCTTAGCTAGGGTCGTGAATAGGCTTCACATAAGGTATGAAGTCACAGTAATCGGCCGCTATGGCTGATTCTACTACTGCCATTTTACAAAGGCTCGAATACGAGGCAGAATAGGCAGGTTACAGACCCAGGGTTTAGGGTTTAGGGGTTAGCACAAGCTACTTTCTCTTGGGATGTGGCTTTTTCTTTTTCTTTTTTTGGGAGAAAATAGACCATTAGGTTGTGACAATTTTTTTCCCCTAGGTCATTTTTATTTTATTTTTATAGAAAATGGACCCTTAGGGTGTGACAATTTTTTTCCACTCGGTCATTTTTTCTAGAAAATAGACCCTTAGGTTGTGACATTTTTTCCCCATAAGTCATTTTTTTTCTAGAAAATAGACCCTAGGATATGACCATTTTTTCCCCTAGTTCCTTTCTTTGTTTTTTTTTTCTTTTTCTCTCTTAGGGAGAACACCCTAATAGAGCCCCCCCCCCCCAAAATAAAATCTTCCTTTTTTTTCTAGAGAATAGACCCTTAGGGTGTGACATTTTTGAGAGTGACCTTCATCTTCTAAATTGAGGCCTCAACTTGGCTATATTTAACCTAGGAAATGTTGAATTTGGACTTTTAAAACCCTGATTTAGTCTTAGAACATGATATTTAATAATGCTTAGAAGCAACCAAAAAAAACTCCCCATTTTCTTTCACACAAAAATTCTCTTCGGGAAAAGGTTTTTTTTTTTTGAAAATTTCAACATTTCTGAAAATAATTGATTTGTGTCAAACCCTAAAATTGAATACTGCACCTATGACTAATGTTTGGCACAAAATAATTAGCAAAAGGTCTAGTATTTATTTTTAAGCATTTTGTGATGTTTGGGGTGGTGATCATTCAAAAATTAATTTAGGAAAATTTGGCAAAATCCTAGATATGGAAGTAGGTAAATTTTTTTAAAATAATAAATGATTAAAAAAGAATTGAATTATTAATAGGTGGCTCGTCTCATGCAATTAATTAATCTTGCATTTCTCCTTGTACAATTAACCTTTGGTGCCTCTTGGTTTTGTAAGGCCACCATTGATCTCTTATGGGATTTCATAAAATACTCAATAGCCCTAGCATTTGGTGTCTTCCAAAACACAAGATTAGGCTTTAATTTTTTTTTGTTTACTTGTTTATTGGCCTTCCCTACCAAGGCAAGGATATTATTGTGTTTAGATTCATTATAGAGTGTGGTAGCTTAAGGGATTGTTTTGCCCCTAGGTAGTTGCTCTATTTTTATATGAGGATTTGAGAAAGATGATATTTTGGCCGGTGTCGAAACTTGAGATTAGTTACAAAATTATAATATCTTGAAGGATTTTGGTTTCTTCTGAAGGAGTTTTTTGAAGATTATATTTTTGCATGTTGAAATATTTGAATTTCTATAATTCTTCTTCTTTTGCCTTAAGATACATTTTCAATGTAAATGGCAAGGCCCACAGTTTGACACACCCCTTGTTTCTTCAAGTAGGAGAAGGGCTCCCATTCGGGTCCTGTCCTTCCTTGTCGAGTTTCTAGCATCTGAAAGCATGAAAGGGTGACCAAATGGGGAGTGTTCTCACTAACCATAGCATCAGTAAAACATGCATGTTTACCGATTTCAAAAGCACCGCATATAGTAGTGGTCAGTTCTGCAAAAATCAGCCAATACATAGGAGAAATTACGCTCAAAAGCACAAGTAGAAGATGAGATCAAAAGCAGCACAAGCTCAAAAGATTATACGCTCAAAAGCAGCACAAGCTCAAAAGAAGATACGCTCAAAAGCAGCACAAGCTCAAAAGATTATACGCTCAAAAGCAGCACAAGCTCAAAAGATTATACACTCAAAAGCAGCACAAGCTCAAAAGATTATACGCTCAAAAGCAGCACAAGCTCAAAAGATTATACGCTCAAAAGCAGCACAAGCTCAAAAGAAGATACGCTCAAAAGCAGCACAAGCTCAAAAGATTATACGCTCGAAAGCAGCACAAGCTCAAAAGAAGATATGCTCAAAAGCAGCAGAAGAGACTGGAAATAAATAGCTTGCGCTACCCACCAGAAGATAATGATTTCACAATATGAACATGCAACGCATTCTTTAGCTGTTTTTTAGTGCAGCTAATGTGAACACAACCAGAACTGGAAAGATGAGGAAGATGGCATATGGTAGAGATTGCTTGAGCAACAGGTCACTACTCCCTTGGTCTTCTTCTTCTTCTTCTTTGCTTGCTTTGTACATTGTGTTGTACCCATCAGCAAACGAATCAAAGTATTTGCGATAAGTGCTTGTGTCCCATTTGTAACCCCCTGTCACCTTCAGAGTTTCAGCAGCCTGCACAACGACACATGATGTAGCAGCAGCAGAAACAACACTCTTCAGAAACACTGAAACAGAATCAATTGTGCGCAATTGGTACAAGGGCACTTAAATAGTCAGCTGTGCAGAAAGAAGACCTGGAATCCGAAGAGAAGTTGGCCAGCTTTCTTCCGGACAGTTTGATTAGGGTGTGATACCAACTTCTCATAAACAAGCTTCGCCTCTCTGGATCTGCCTATGCACCCCATCCACCACACCCAAAGCCGCTTGTGTCAGTCCTAAAACATCACTAGACAATTTTTTGTGGCTAGAGAAAAACAAGAAGTATGCAAAGGAAAAGAATCTACAGGAAGAAAGAAGTCTGGGTATCTATAATTTCTAGAATCTTTAACAACAACAACAAACAAATACAAAATGCCACTGCACCTGTTTAATGAGTCCATGCACACAGCTCCTCGCAATGCAGCCAACCCATGCACTTCACTCTGTCATATATCATATCACAAAAATTTCAGCACACATTTTTTTTGTTGGGAGTAAAAAAAAAGAGCTACATACCTAGCAACACAATTGTGAAAAACTAACAACAAAATATTGCAGAATTTGTATAACAAAAGAAAATCTGCACCTGGAAGGATATCTTCTCCATCACAGATTCAAAAGAAACCAGAGCTTCTCGTAGCAGTCCTCTGTCCATCAAACTCTCCCCTTGCTTCAAAATCTGCAGAAAGAAAGCATTGTGAAGATGAAGAAAAAAATGCCACAAAGGTGAAGAAGAAGGAAAGAGGCCACAAAGTCGTGAAGAAGAGAAGGGAATTCTTTGGTGTAAGTAATCTTTTGCTATAGAATTTTAGCTTGCTTGAATTTGAAGAGAAACAGATGTAGATTGGCTCCCCACACATCGAGCATTTTATCTATTATAATAATTTGATCAATTTCCTATTACCTGCCTCCCTGTACATTGAGCATTTTATTACAATAATTCTATTAATTTCCTATTACCTTCTCACATTGCATCTTCAGTTCAGGATCAATATCCAAGCCCATTTTGTGACGGTAGTCATCCAAAAGCTTCTTCGTTCGAGCTTCACGAGCTTCCTTCTCCTGTGGAGTTTCTAAGCTTTCCCCAGGTCTGATTGTTCGACCGCCTCCATACTGCCACCACCATCCCACACTCCAAATTGCAAGATCAAGCATTTCCAAGCTGCTGTTTCCAGAAGACAACAGGTGGGGAGGAGGAGGAGGACACCGAGGAGAAGGGAGATCAGCATTTCACAAAGTAGCTCATTCTGCAAAACCCAATGCATAATTTCTCCAGAAAATAACGCATCTTCTTGGATTGCATCAAAATCTCTGTTAGAATTGTTAGATTCATACATGCAGGCAAGGATGATGATGATGATGGAATCTGAGATGCACCAACATGACAACAATCTGTTCGACTACTACACAATTCGAGATTTTTACATGACCTTCATCATCGCATGGGTACTTACTGTTTTGGAGATGTCTGCAGGCCTTGGGAAAACTCCCCAAGTTGAGACTCGAGGTTTGTAGAGATCAGTTTCTTCTGTGGCAGTAGTAGTCTGAGGTTGCTTTCCCTGGGCTCCGTCTCTTGTCAGAATTTCAACCTCAGGCAGAGCACCTGCAGAAGAAGCATTTCAAGTGCGGGTGTCAAAGATTGCTACAGAAAAAGTTTTTAAAACTTGAGGAAGGGCATTCTCAAGCAGAAGTAGAAAGAAAAGAACTTTCTCAAGAGGCCAAGGAGAAGAAAGGATTCGCAACCAGAAGCAGAGAAAGTTTCCTTCCTGTCTGGAAAGGGGGTTCAGGGTCCAGAAGGAGAAGAAGAGGGATGATTCTCAAGCAGAAGCAGAAAAGCTTTCTTCCTCAAGAAGAGGAAGGAGAAGAGTGAAGATCATGGGTCTACCTGTGGGCACTGTGAATCCCTGACTGAGTCCAGCAGGTGTGCCTGAGCTTTTCTTATCAGCAAAACCCAGACCTGCAAAATCCATGTCTGACATTCCTTTCCTCTTGATGTCCCTGATATTGGAGAAAGCAGTTTCAGGCTTGGAGACTTTCCTCCTCACAATGCCATCTCTTGTATATATCTCAATTTCCACCACCTTGTTCTTCTCATCAGCTTCTCCTTCATCCTCCTCCTCCTCCCCCTTGTTAGGAACAGCAGCAGCAGCTGCTTCTTCTTCCAGACTGTTGAGTTTTGCAGCAGACTTGTTCTTCTTCTTATTCTTCTCCTCCTTTCCACCCCCTAATGCAGCTACCATCTCGGCTTGCTGCTTTCGGTAGGCTTGAGCTCTCTCAAAAGCAGAGAGAGCAACTACTGCCGCCTTGTTATTGTTCTTCTTATTCTTGTCATCCACCTCCAGCTCCTTCTCAGGGACTTTTGTTGGAGCTTCAGAAGACCTGGAGGTTGTAGAATCTGACGAGCTTTCGTCATTGGGTACTACTACTGAAGCTTGGGTCTTCCTGTAAGCAGCTGCTCTTTCAAGAGCAGATTGAGCAGCAGCACTTGCTTCCAATCCTCTCGCTGTTGTTGTTTCCCCATCTCTTTGGTTTTGCTGTTTTTGAGAAGGAAGAAACGGATGCTCACGCTCTGAACGTGAAGCTTGTGGATTATCATCTGAAGAACTATTGCTATTATCTTCTGAGCTATGGAGATCTTCCGAATCTCCATCATGAGAATTAGAGCAACTTCTCCCTCCATCTCCTGACGATGATATTGATGATAAGCACAACACAAGAAGACTCCTCCTCCTCTTCCTCCTCCTAGAGATTCCTCCTCTTCTGCCGCGACATGAAACACCACCACATCCACTACTCTTTTGTGAGCTCAAAGCCGGAATTCGGTGAATTCCCGTTTGATGCTCGTGGATGTGACGAAGAAGCTTGCTGCTGGCTGGAATAGAGAAAATCGATGCTTCCAAACTTGTGGAGATCAAAGAAGATGCTGCTGCTGCCATGATTCTTTCTGTGTCCGTCTAGATTCTAGACTCTCTCTTCCCACCTCTTCTTCCTTCTTCAAGTCTGTCAAAGCAACACCCTTTTTTGTCGTCGTTGTTGTTCCAGATGCAAAAGAGTGTAAGGATGGACAAAGCTCCTCATCTGCCAGAAGAAAACCAAACCCATCATCATCAGAAGATCATCGCACCCAAGAGCGAGCTAGCGATATAAACAAATCCTTCTAGTTCACCACACAATACTTTCAACAGAATACTGTTCACACACTCCAACAACAGACTGCAAGGAGCAGCAGCAAACCACGAAATCGCCGCAAGCCAGACAGACAGAAAGACGACGACGAGTTCTTGGGTGGGTGGGTTTTCTCTTCTGTCACGGAACTGGGATTTGGAGACGACGACGACGACGACAAATAAAATGGTGGAGAGTAGTTCCCCTTCTTCTTTTTCTGCCGCGGCGCCATCGAGCTCGGATACTTTGGAGATTGCAGCCCTGAAGGTGTTGTATGCGGAGGATCCATGGACCAAAGCTGAGTATGGAGATGTAGCTGCTCGCCTATGGCTGGACGGCAGCATCCAGTTTCCCTATCTTCATGATTCTGCTTTGCCTCCTGTGCCTCGTCGCCCAGCTCGCCTGTCTACTGTATGCTTTCTTTCTGCTTCTTCCTTTTCGTCTCTGAAACTCCATCCGAGCTCAAGTTCTGACGGTCTGGAAAATTCTGGAACTCTGCTGAGATTCTTCTGAGTCTTTGTCTTTGAAACTCTCTTGATCTTTTCTTCTCAGCTTTGAAGAAGCAGTGACAATTCTGAGCACCATCATCATCCCAGCCTGCTTGCTGCTTGCAGAAAAGCCTAAACCCTTCTCAAGGGAGCTCCTTCTTAAAGTACATTTTTGTGTTGCAACAAAGTCTTGCACCTTTCTTGTCCCAAATTCAAGGATTGTCCCAAGAGAACAGAAGAGCATGGATTCTTAGGTCTCCAGCCAGAAGTTGATGAGGGAAGTGGAGAGAGTGAGAGGATACGGAAATGTAGAAGAAGGGGGAGGAGGAGGAGGAGCTCATTCCAGGGTTCCAGGAGAAGTGAAGAACTGAGGAGGATTTGCATGGATGGGTGGGTGATGGCAGGTGCAATTGGTTTCTCCCAAGGATATGCCAAAGCTTGGCAAGGGTGGCAGTCTCCGAAGCAGGCAGGCTCTTCTCCATAGTCTTGTGCACACGGAGAGCTGGGCCATTGATCTAAGCTGGGTAAATAGAACTCTTTGTTCTCCACTTTCTCCTTCTAAACAAAACTCCTCCCTGCATTGCTGTTACCATTGCCCATTGTTGTTGTTGTTGTTGTTTCAATGCTCTGCTCAAATTCTGCACTGTTGTGATGATGGTTTTCTATTTGTTTCTTGGTACATCTTTCATCTTTGCAGGATATCATTGCTCGTTTTGGAAAGGCTGAGTCCATGCCACGAGAGTTTTTTGATGACTTTGTGAAAGTAGCACAAGACGAAGGTCGCCATTTCCAACTGCTTGCCACAAGACTTGGAGAGCTAGGATCAAGTTATGGTGCACTTCCTGCACATGATGGTCTCTGGGACTCAGCAGAAGCAACAGCTCATGATTTGTCTGCAAGGCTTGTGGTAGAGCATTGTGTTCATGAGGTACATACATACATACAACAAATACATTAGGGTTTTGACATTAGAAGAATTTTCATGCCCAATTTGTATGCAGTACTTACATTTGTGATTCTGATGTGAGCCCTCTTACAGTTCTCAATGAGATGGTCTTCTCCAAGTGCAGACAGTATCTATCTTTGAATAAGATACCTTTGGAGACCTTCAGACTTGATGAAAGAGTCATTAGCTTTGATGGGGTATTTTGTGAAGTATTTTGTAAGTGCAGTTGGTTTGTAGATTACTACTCCTACTGATGTTGTTTTGTGTATTGTGATGCAGGCACGAGGACTTGATGTTTTACCAACCACAATTAGTAGGTTTCGGAAAGGTGGTGATGACTTGACTGCCGATTTGTTGGAGTCTGTCATATACCCAGAGGAGATCACCCACTGTGCAGCTGGTGTAAGATGGTTTACTTTTCTTTGCTTACAATCAGATCCCATGACATGTCTGACAACTTGTAGTAGAGCTGTCAACAGTGGATTGAAAACCAGTGAAGCGGGTCTAGAAGACGACATTTCAAAAGCCATGGTCAGGATTGTGAGGTTGGAAACCTTTGAAAGCCATGGAAACAATGATGGACTTGCCGTCAAAATTGACAAAAATGGTTGCACATTGTTTGATGACCACAGCAATCGAAGTCATGGATCTGTTGCACCAGTTCAGGTGATCTTGCCTCCTGTTGAAAAGGAAGGAAATGCTGAACCAGAAGTTATTGATGGAGGTGGAGATGGAGATGGAGATGCAATTGAAGAGAGATACAAAGGAATTGTGATGTCTCATGTCTCCTCCTCAAGTGTTCAACAAAGAATGGATAATTCTAGTTTCTCAGCCTTGTGTTCACAGTCACAAGGAACACCTAGCCATGTAATTGCTGCTTTTCATTTGCTTGTTCGGAAATACTTCCGAGGTCCGTTGAAGCCTCCATTCAACAGGCGTGCAAGAGCTGCAGCAGGTTTTGGTCCTGAGTGGTATGAACCCCTGACAATGGAGGTCCCTGTGGTATAAAAGAAACTAGATAAAAGTTTACACCTCTGGTGCAGTTGTGCACGTAGAGTATCTGCGTTACTGTGTGAAATGCATGACTAAATCTTCCTGTTGCTTCAGGAAATAACATCCTAACCTGGTTTTGATCAAACCTGGTACATTTCCTGAACCAGGTTTCAATTGTACTAGTCCTCTTTGAACTGTCCCAATGATTCACTAATCAGTGAATTATAAAATTGCATTCTGAACCCATCTCAATCATCAATGACTAGTCTAGGTTGCAAAAAAAAATACAGCCTCAAGACCTCCCTCCATGAATATCTCTCCATGTTACCAGAAGGGACAAATGGTACACTATTGTTTGTTTCCAAAGATGGGAGTTCTTCCTCAGATTTGGTTTTAGTCACAGGAACTAACCTCCACTAAAGCCAACATATTTCCCCCCTCCTCAAGAAACTACCAATTTCCATATCCATAACTTCATGAACATTGCTGAAGATGCATCTGAAGAAGCACCTCCAAATTCTATTCAATGTCTGATCAACTTTCAATTGAGCTGTAAATTCAGAGCAAATAGACTTCACAGATCTGGAAACATGGTCAGGTCAACTACACTATAACCTGAGAGAATAGAAAGCTTGCTTCACTTGATAATGAAAAGGGTTTGTAGATTGTGAATCAAACACTCTCAATAGGGATCAAGAATGCTTTTGGAATCAATACCTCTCAACAGGACTCTCCACACCATTTTGCCTTTTTATTCCTAAGGGATTCCGAATTCTACTTCAGCTTGGACATCCACCAGCCAAATAGTGTCTGCGGAGCCAGAAATTCAAGGATACGTGAACAAGAAACAACATAACTTGCATCCAGCAAAGCAGTCTACGAGCTATTATTGTTCACAAGCTCTTCTGATTCCATAACACAGCACACCATTCAGCACCAATAACACAGGATGACATAATGACCAACTAGGATGATGCACCCTGATTACCAATGGACAAATGACCTAGCATGTCAAATGGTAGCTAAAACCTTTGTAACAATCTGAGTTGGCACCCTGTTTGATTGTAGATGCTAGAATACACAATGCGCCATGAAATCCAGGACTCTGGAGTTCATACACAGTTCCTGAGTTAGAATGATTCTACAATTCATCAACCAGCTCCTGAGGTACATGTAAGCATGTTTCTTTACTCTTCTTCTACATCACCCCTCCTCAATCCTCATGAACCTCTGAGTTTAGTATCATCAGGTAGGACAGCCTAGTTGCCATCCACCCACAATGGCTAGAAAAATTCTTTCTGCAGAGAAAAGATGTAATCATGGAGAAAACATGGATTACTGTGATATACAGAAGTTTAGTCTTCTACATGCTGAATCTCACCCATCAAGATCCGATTGCTGGTAACACTAAATCCAAGCAAAGATGGGTCTACAACCTTCCCTTTTTTCCCTTTCTTCTTTTCCCCAGCTGCATTGTTGGCACTATTCTCCACATCACCAGGAACATCCTCCTCTAAAAATCTGGTAATATCAGCTGAGCCCGACTTGCCTCGCTCAGGATTTTTGCCACTGGTAGGTAGGAGAGTGTCAGAATCTGCTGGATTGCTAGGATAGAAATCATAACATCTACCAATTTAAATTTTTCACACATAGCCATCATGATAAGAGTGTGCCCATGTAGCCATTCCAGTTCATGCAAAACATCAGGTCTTTCAATTCTCCTACCTGGAGGAAATACCACAATCCTTAAAATTCCAACAAAGCCAAGCATAAACTCTACAACCAAGGTCACTGGTAAAGGAAGATTACCGTTCTGGCTTCAGAACATGTTTTGAAGTTCCAATATTTCTCCTCCCATCAAGATTAGTATCCCAGAAAAGCTCGTCATCATCCTCAAAAACTCCAGTCTTGGAGCGATGAGCACTCATTGGTTGCTGGGAAGGTGGAGTTTGCCAAGCAGATGCACCCGCACTCACGGTTCGACTCATCAAAACAGGCTTCACTGAAACTTGAATTCCCTGCCGCATATTTCCAGCTTGCAAAATTTGAGCCAATTGCTCCTGTTCCTCAGAGGCCTGCTTCTCAGCCTTCTGGATCTCTGTCAGAGAAATAGGAGTCTTGGGTTGTCCAGATGAGTTCACAGACCATGCAGTGCTTGCTGGCTCTTGTGACTTTGAAGCCTCGGCCAATAATGGTCCTAGAGTATGTGTCATTGGAAAGTGTTCTTCAGATGCTTCAAGCTTTCCCAGTTGGGAAGACCCAACAGGAGTACTTGCTAGGTGAGGCTCTCCACTAGATGTAAAGACTGGAGCTTTGCCTGCCTGTGCTACAGCTTTTAGCTTTGCAGCACGCTTCTTATTCTTCTTCAACTCTTTAGGTTCTACAAAATCACTGTCATTAATTGCAACAGGATTTTGAGAAAGCTGAGGTGCAGATGACTGACTATATGTGTTTGAGTTAACTTCAGTCCCTACCTTGTTTTGGACAATTTCCAGAAGTTGATTCCCAAGTTCAGGGGTTCTACCTTTCTCACCAGCTGAGGATGAGACCCCTGGAGGAATATCCCCTTGTCTTGCTGAAGAAGGAAGTCTATGAAAGAGTGCCCCAGTACCTGCCTGAACACTGTGGGTTGCAGCCTTGTAAGCCTCCTCATCCTGAATCTCTCTTAACAGTTTTGCTTGAGACACTGAGGAAAGGGAGGTCCAAGGACCAAAGCCCATGGAGCCAACAGGAGAACCTGTAGACATTGATCGCAAAGTTGCATCTAAAGCTGTTTTTTCTTCTAATCTTCGACGCTCAGCCTCCTCCTGCTGCATTTCTGTCAGTCGTGGCCTTGGTGATGCTGGAGGTTTCCACCCAGGTTGGGCTACCATTGCAGACCCAAGTTGAGGATTTGAAATGCCATCACCAACATATAGACCAGAAGACCGAACACCTAGAGGCTCTGGTGTGGTACCTTTAGTTGATGAGCGTAGAGCTCCTCTTGTGCTCTGTGTGGTAAGAATGGGTACCTGCTCTTGTGGTGATGAAGAGATCCCATGACTTCTACCTGGAACCTGCAGTTCCTGACCTCCATACTCATGAGTGTCTTGTTCCCACACATGGTGGCTTCCAAGAGCCTCTGTCTCAGGTTGAAACAATGGCCAGTTTTGCCCTGATAGTGGGGCTCCATTTAAGCCTTGTGATACTTGCCTGTTGCTTCCTTTTGCCTGATTAGGGTCCACCTTTTCCAAAACACGGCTTCCAGACAGTCTCTGGGCATGGACTGCTGCAGCAGCTTCAACCTGCTGCTGTCTCTCCTGAACTTGCTGCATCTCAATAGCATTCCGGTGAAATCTCTCCAACTCTGACAGGCCCACAGGAGCATCCACAAAAGATTGTAGGCTATTTTGGTGTTCAGCCCGGGCTCTTTGCTTTTGTTCCTGGATTTGTGCCATTAGCTCCATGGGCATCCCATTCACACCATCCACCTTACTCAGGGCTGCCAATGCTGATAGGCTTCTCTCCCGTCGCAGCTGGTTGGACTCATACATATTCACAGGCGCACGCAGCTTCATGCCAGGTTGTTCTGAAGCTTTATGGTTGAATCCATAAACATCTTGGGAATCAGATTGTAGCTGTCCCTGAAAACTTTGTTGATTTTGTAAATGTTGCTGATGCTGCAGCTGCTTAAGTCGTAAAGCTTCAAATGCTTGCACTGGAGCAGGCACTTGTGTCTGCACAAGCTGACCAAACTCATTGACTTCCCATGAACTGGATGTGCGACTGTCATCTAAGCTCTGGTGCATTTGTGGAACAGGCAGTCCAAACTGGAGCAACTGTCACATATACATCAAGTTCCAAAAAACCATTCAGGCATGGAATACACATCTTTTGCTTCAAAGTCATATTCAACAATAGAAACAGATTGTTGAAACCACTCCTAGCTTTTTTCTCGTGCTCAACACTCGACCCCCAGCCGCAAGTTTCAATATCCAGCTAGTGCTTGCATTAGAAAACTAATTGAGGACCTTGAAGTCCTAAGACACTTACCAACTGGAAACAAGTGCACAGACGGTTTGAGGAGAGCTTCCTAAAATGGTTCTGCCAATTCAATCCAGGCCACACTTCTGCTGCCTGTTCTTGCAAATGAACAAACTGAATTGAGGAACTGAGAAGGTGAGAGATGTACCTGCTGCTGCTGCTGCTGCTGCTGTTCCTCCTGCTGCCTCCGAATAAGCTCTTCAAGGGAAGACACACTACGGCTGTGCCGGCCTTGGAAGAGCTGTTCAAATTGAAGGTGGCTAAATGGCTGTGCAGGAGAATCATGACGAAATGCTTCCTGGGGTTGCTGGGTGCTGAGAAATTGCTCATCATATCCAGATGTTTGTCGGTGAAGACGATCAAAGGGAGAGGGTGGAGCCAGTTGGTGCTGCCTCAGAAACTGCTCAATTAAGACTTGTGGAGGCAGCTGTTGTTGTTGCTGCTGCTGCTGCTGCATTCGCAACAGCTGGTCAAGTACAGGACCTGAGGGAGGTACAGGCAAGGGGGGTGATGGTTGAGGGGGTGGCACTTGCTGGTGAAGAAAATTTGGTGGCTGAATATCAAAAGGTGGAAGAAGCCCTGGGCGCCGAAGATGTTCAAGAGAAGGGTGTTGCTGTTGCGGTAATGGCAAGTCCACTTGTGGTTGCAGAGAGAGTGGGAGCTGCTGGGGAACTGAGGACCCTGAGGACCCAAGATGTTGTAAATGCTGAAGCTCAAGTTTCTCCAAATGGTGAGCTAAATGTTTAGGGTCAACACCACCTTCATGAGAATGAACACCCAATTCTGAGTATGGTACATCTAGAGATACATTTCCCATAAGATTCTCAAGCCAGGGTCTGTCCAGATGTGTAGGATGACCCAGGTTGGTTGAGGAGGCAGCCTGCAACAAGGGTGACAAATCAGGCTGTTGGGAGGGTGACCGAGATGCCCCTATAACTACTGATGATGAGAGGGAAGGATGATGTGACAAAGAGTTAGAGGCTTCATTCTGGGGGAAAGGACTGGGCAATGATACATTAGGAGGTTCCTGAACCTCTGATTCTATCTGAGGAAAAGCTGACATGCGTTTCCGCAAGGGAACCATCCACTCTGACCCAACCACGGCACTCAATCCAAGTGCACTATCATGTGGCTTAAACAGCTTGTCCACTCGAAGCTCTGCACCATTACAGAAAAGGACAGAAGTCAGTGCTTACAAGACATCCAAAATTTGTATTCCACACAACAGGACATAGATGAAATCCACTGAGGGAACTTGACTGACATCATCAACAGAATCAACATATCGAAAGTTATAAAGCAAATAGACCCCCAGACATCACCAGAATGGTGATCTCCATGTTAAGCAAAACAGAAGATCCTTGAATGTCCCCTGTTGAAACCTGAACATATTCATTACACAAAAGACCAAGAAAAGAAAGGTAAACACCAAGATTGAAGGTAGTTACCTTCAGTGGTGCTTGCTTGCATCCCTTTCAGACCAAGCTGCTGTTCATTTCCAAATGCTACTGCTGATGTGCTACCCAATCCTAGAATGCCCAACTTTTCTACTGGGCTTGAATCAGAAAGAATGTCTCCAAGTCCCCTCTCTGGCCCACCTTCAAATAATGTTTGAGCACCAAAGTTGAAGGACTCTGAATCTACGTCACCCTTTGACACAAAAATATCTCCGGTTTCATCTGCTTGCTTCAAAGCATCAAATCCAGGGGGTGCTCGAGCCTTGGGTTTCAAATGAGGCATGATGGTGCCCAAAGGTAGAAAGGATGTACCCTCAGGAGTATCTGCTAAGCGCACTGGCAGATCCACATTGAAAAACCCTCCCTCAAACCAGCCAATGATGTCAGCCCCTGTAAATGGCCCTTGAACATCGCCCTGAGGGTCTGTGTAAAATAGAGACAACTCCTCATAATTCACTTGACAGGATTCGGTCACATTTTCCTTTGGATCATCAGTCCTCTCTGAACCCATGGGAATAGTCACATTGGCCACAGTCAACTCTTCTGCCATAGAAATGGGTGCAGTAACTCTGTGATCAACTTGAAGAGAAGCTTCCTTTGAGTTGTGGGTACCAGTCTCATCTGAAAGAGATTCTTCTCCACTCTGACTTGACCTGTCTTCCTGCATGGCTATCCCACTGTCAGAGCAGGAGCTCTTGTCAGCAGGCTTAGGCTTGCGCCAATCTCCATCACTGCGACCAGCACTTTCATGCCTCTGGCTAATCTCATCTCTGGTGATACCTCCTATATCTCCTGCATGTGCATGTCTCCAAACAACCTCATCTCTGCCACCTGACCATTGCAGAACAAACTCAATTGTTACTCCAGCAAATCAACCAAGGCAGAAAAGACCAATTTTGCAATTACTGAAAACATCATAAACTTGTTTGAATTTCCCCAAAAATGGCCACGACCACATGAGTCTATGGGATATATCTTCATTAGTTATGAGAACTTCTCCATATTTATGATTTAAGTCAACCTGAATGGAATTGAGAGATGACCATTAGGCAGCAATATAGCAGCAAACAGAAAAAAGTGGAGATGCAGTGAGCAGCTATCATCACATCCCTCTCAGCTCATCCGCTCCCAGCAGTGGGTAAAGGCCAATGACAAATACTGACTTCCTTCACAAGACTGGCAGTAACAGCTTCCTCGGCCATGATGCTGGCCAGCTCATTAGAACTTAAAATAGCTGGGGATTACAAAGAAAATGGAGAAGAAAAGTGAACACACCATTCATCAGTTCCCACCATGGGTGGAGAGCAGTGTCATACCTTCAGCACCATACTGAGTTTCACAGGTGATCAAAGTGGAACAATTGCACAGTAGAATGGTATCATAGTCAACAACAGAAGAATACCTTCAAAAGTTCTTATAATTTAAGTCAACTGCAAAAACTCTGACAGATTACCCTAAAATAAGGTTATGGTTATCTCAGATCTGACAGTGAACAAGCAACAATCAGCAAGCATGAAAAAGAGGAAACCCCGCCCTCAAGAAAAGAGAAACCACAAACACGAGAGAGATTGAGGATGGGTTTGAATGGCAGCAACAATCATACACATGTTTAGGGACCTTCAACAGCAACATGTGTGCCATTGACCACATACCATAACATCCCCACTGACTTCAATTCCCAGCAATGGGTGTACGATAATGACAAACAAAAACCATCGTACTGAGTTTCTGTAACAAGACCAGGATCGCCAAGGCTGGCACCAAGGTCATTAACTGCAGGCAAGTTCAGGAGAGACAGCAGCAGGTTGAAGCTGAAACTCAGCCATGATGCTGCTGAACAACAACGGACAAAATTGCATCAGAGAGAACACATCTGTACCATTGGAATCTTTGACACCCAAAGGTTGCTTGTGAGATCCCAAAGAGTCCCTCTCAGCATCAGCAAATTGTGCATCCACCAGATTATCAGAGACCCCTCCTTCCACAACTTGGTAATCTCCCAATCCTGGCTGGTCAAAAATTCCATCCTCTTTGGGCTCATCTTTTCCTCCTGAACAACAAAAAATAGGTTTCATGTGAGTCCCTTCTCATGGTCAATTCTTCAGAGCAGTGCTCACAACAAGAAGAACTCTGCAAAACTATTAAGTCAACAAACTAACATGGCCAGTTCCAATCCAGTGTAAATGACTCAGATGACCCAACAAGTTACCATGACTCTATACAAGAAGTGCTCCACAAGAAGAGAGGAGACCAAATCACTCTGCTTGGGCTGAATGCTGCACCCTCATCTCCAGTTCTTTCTGTACACAACATCTCTGAACTGAAAGATCACAGCCCTCTTCATGTAAAACACACAGAGAGGGGCTGCTTCCCCAGCCTTGTTTCAACCCCATGCTGAGTTCAGACCAGAGACAGACAGAAACCAACAGACAAACAGGTGCAAAAAATGCATGTATGCACACAAAGATGCACCTCCTGGCAATCAATAGAAGCACACAAATGAATATAACTGTGATGATAAAGAGCAGTGTGAAAGATACCTATTCGCTGACCTCGTCCATGACCACGACCATAGTCTTCTCGAGGCCCCTTGTTCAAAAGGCCTTCCTTAGATATTGAACTATGCACAACTCCACTGCCTACAATATCTCCCCTTCGAATACCTTCCAACACTGCCTGAAAACAAACATTAGCCCTCCCAATCATCAGCAAAACCAGTAAGTTATTGCCATAGCAATCAGGCACTGATGGTAAACCAAAGTCAAATTAATGAAAAACAAGCCACAGCTACATCTTAAAAGTTAGAGGAGCACATCAGAAATGCAGAGAACCAAATAAACAACAAGATGGCCACAGAAGCTCCTATAGAGAAATCTGATTGATCTATCACCTCCACAACAGTTGGAACACACAATGCAGAAACCCTAGGGAAAGAAATCTGGCACATCATAAAACTGCATCTCACAAATCTCTCTCCAGCAGAACGGCAAAATCTTTCTCACCTCTTCCTCCATATCTGGTGTGATAAAAGCCAGTGGCTCAGAGACCTTATCCTGTGTGAGTAGTTGGACTGCAATGAATCCATCTGGATACTTCTTAAACGAGGGGAGGATCCCCACCTTGCGATAGATATCAAGAAGCTTTGTGCGTGGATAGTGAAATGCATTAGAATCCTCCCTGCTGCCCCTGCCATTCCGTTTATCTAAAAGAGATGATATTGCACTCCCGCCACCACCACTGGTTGGGCTGGACAAAGGTGGCCCTTGAAGGATACCACTTCCTGTGAAGTTTGCCCGACCACGACCAATAGAAAACCCTAAACCAGTTGGATCACCACGGCCTCTACCAATGCCAAATCCAGGAGCCATTTTGGGGGGAGTAGTACCTGAGGGAGGAGGAAGGGCTTCTCCTCCTCCTCCTCCTCCTCCTCTTCCCCGAGATGCCAAGGAAGGAGATCGCCATGCTCGATCAGCACGGGCTCCTGAATCCAACTCCCTGTCTCTATCCCGTTCATAATCTCGACTACTACTACTACTACTATTTAGGGTTGTGACATGATGATGCTGCTGATGATGGTATCCACCACCACCACCACCACCATCGACCAAGACTTCCTTGTCATGTCCACCATCTCTTGGGCCACGAACTACCTCCCTGCTGCTGTCCTTGTCTTCTGGGCCCCACCGGGTACTCCATTTGCTATCACGCCGACTGTCATAGTTCGGTTCTCGACTATTGGTATCACCTGCAGCCCAACGCTCAGAAGGAGAAGCACGTCGAAGAAGAGGAGGCGGCGGCGGTTCAACAGGTTCTCGTCCTACAGCCATCATGTTGTTGTTGTTGTTGTTGTTGTTGTTGTTGTTGTGGTGGTGTTCAGTTCGTCTTTCATTATTGATGCTACTGCGACGATGATTTTGCAGTGCTAATGGAGAGGAGATTTGCTCAACTGGTGCCCTATCTCTCTCCCCCCCACCCTCTTTCCAGCGATGATAATCACGCCTAGGAGGAGGAGGAGGAGGAGAAGGAGAAGGAGGAGGAACCAAACTGTTGTTATTATTGCTGTTGTTGTTCTCCCCTCGCTCCCCTTCTCGCCAACTCTCTCGCCGACTGCTACTTTCAAAGAAATCACGGTCCGATACGATGGAGCGCCGCCAATCTCTGGTCCCTTTGGGATCTTGAGCCTGGGTTGCTCCTTCCATACTGCAAACCAACACCCACAAACTAACTCACTAACTCACTCACTCACTCACCCACCCACCCACCCACCCACTCCCTTTTTTGTTGCAGTAAAACCCAAGCAATATGTTATTCTGGCATCTCTCTCTCTCTCTCTCTCTCTCTCTCTCTCTCTCTCTCTCAGAGAGAAAGTCCCTGAATCTGATGAGAAGGGATGATGGTGAAATAGAGAATTTGTGATACTGTAGTTGTGGTCTCAACAACAATACTATTTCAATGCCCTACAGAGACTGCCACAACCTTCTGTATAGTAGAAGAAGATGAAGAAGAAGAAGAAGATGAAGGAGAAGAAGAGCTAGCTCTCCAGAGCCTTTCATGTATCAAGTGCACCCCCCTGGCCAAGACTATAAGAGAGAGGGTTTTGTAACTAGAACCCTCCCGGATTTTAGGGTCTCATCCCAAGGCTCATAGGTGGTAGGTACCCTAGGAGAAGGCTTTTGTAACTAGGACCTTTTGGATTTTAAGGTCTCGGTCCCAGGCCTATAGATAGGTGGGGGGTCCCCTGGCCCAATTTACTTCTTTGTAGGAGAAGGCTTTTGTAACACTAGGACTTTTTTGGATTTGAGATCTACGTCCCGAGGCCAATAGCTAGTAGTTATAGTACCCCCTGGCCACTACTTTTTGTATCATAGAAGACTAGCCCTAAAGACCCTTTGGTGTTTTGATATGCCTATGCAGTTAGTACCCTGGCCAATACTTTTGTATAGTAGAATGCTAGCCCTAAGGACCCCCTTTTATGGTTTTTGAAGTGCCTTAGGGAGTGGAAGAACATTTTGCAATTTTTTTTTTTAAATTATCAATTTTTTGGCCTTTTTTTTTTCAATTTCTTTTCAATTTCTTTGTCCGGCTATTTGCATCACCCCCCACTCACATTGTCAATGGATGTGTTTTTCCTACGAATTTTTTGTTTGTAACCAAAGTGACAATCAATCGTCCATAGGAAGATTTAGCCAAATATAGCTCTAAATCAAATATGAAATACAAATCTTTAGTCGTTGTTTTATGTTTTCTTGGCTAAACACTTAAAATAAAATATAAAAATCTGACAATAATTTATACTAATTTTTTTCGCCCTCACTTCTGGTGATTAAAAACCTTGCTTTCATTTTTTTATTTTTTTATTTTTTTCACTAATTGACGAAATTTCATCAATTTCAAAAAAAAAAAAAAAAAAAAGCTGGTGCTCAATCATTTTCTCTCATTTTCCTTGTAGCTTTTAAAAGCTCTCTTGTCTTTCTTTCTTTTTTTTTAAAACAAAGTTGTAGTCCAATGATGATGGTAAAAGGAAGGAAAAACAAAAAGCCAGTTCTTCTTCATGCCTAATAAATTTATTATTGTCCAGAATTATTATAGAAATCCCGTTAAGTAACCCTATCTATCTAAGATAGCCTCTCTTGGGGGGGGGGGCCTCCTTTCACTCCCAAACCCTTCTTTCAGTGGTATTTGCAAAGTAATGAAATTTTATTAAATCCCCATATGAAATCCTGAAACTCATCATTTAATGCACAAGGTTCCAGAATAATTATAATGACTGCACAAAGTATATGTAGCAGTAGTGGAGAGTAACTAACTCCATTGTACTACTGCTTCCAACCTGATTTGCCAACACATGGTTATGAATTAATAATGGGTTCAAACATCACTCATAAGTCTCAATATGATTTGAACTTGGAATGAGTCACCATTCCTTTCTTTTCAATATATGTTTGTTCTTTTTCATCACACCTATATTGAAGTGACAAAAATATGGGAATCTTGAAATTGTCAAATAATGATTCCCAAAGCTTTAAGAGGTCATAACTTTTTCAAATGGTAACCAAATTCAACAATATAAATCCAAATTGGGTATAAAGAGCCCACTAGAAGACATGACCATTGCTTTTCGCTACTCAAGGTAAAAACACTGTTATGAAAATTATTTGGACTATCCCAATTGCATTTTTTTAAAATTATATACATGAATTCAAAATATAAACCCATATTCTACATCAAGATTATCAAATTTTTAATTATCCATGTTGCAAGAGATTTTAATGGGAATCATGTTTTAAAATATGGATGAATTATTTTAAAAAAAAGTGAATTCACAATGCGCTTTTGAAATGATAATATTAAATCTATCATGCAAATGTAATGAAAAAAGTGAATTAAAAGTATGTCATAGTAATGCCCAAACAAAAATTGAAAAATAAACCATCATCAAGCAAGGAATTTAATAATAATATGCATTCAAACTTTTTCAATACAAGAAATTTTTAATGTTAAAATGTGATGATTCATTTTTTATCATTTATAGTCTATTTCATATTGAAATATTCAAACTTTCAAATCAATTTTTGCACCAATCACATGTTTAATGGTATTTAGCAGATAGTTTACCAATATTTTTTATCAAAAACATCTAGAGGTAATTATAATATTTATAATTTGATAATTATTATAATTGTAATAATTTTAGCTAGTGCCAAATGTAAAAGTTCAAAATGTTGAAAGTGTCACTTAACCATGTTTTTACCTTAAAGGACTTTTATGAGATTTTTTAAATGTACACCATTACATAATTATAATGCAATACAATAGTTTTTCGTGTCATTATAAAAAAAACATTAATTTGATGATTTGTACATCATGATTTCAAGAATATTTTGTCGTTAATGGTTC